>JACCDO010449106.1_pt1 | contig 37614 bp, 35 predicted proteins | sample 7446101 | NCBI WGS metagenome assembly JACCDO01 (sample SAMN15323440, study PRJNA562643) | freshwater metagenome | isolation source: river surface water | place: USA:Blue River Watershed | collected 2017-08-16 | reverse complement strand
TGATGGTCTGATCGATCATCACGTTTGGTCCACCCACAGATGTGATGGCTTGGGTGGCCAAAATTGTGCCTTGCTCGGTCGCTACCGGGGTATTGCGGTTAACGCGGATCTTCCCGATTGGACCCTTTTCACCTGAAACAGTGAAAGCTGTTGGAGCGCCCTCTTCATCAAGACCTGGCCACTGGGCAGCCTTACCGCTCTTGACGTATACGCCAGAGACCTTGGTTGATGACTTCTTAGCTGGCATTGAGAAAGATGGGGCAGGAACTGCAGACTCTGAGGCAGACCCAGCTGCAGACTCAGTTGGCTCTTGGATCGAAGCCACTGGGATCACTCCTTCGCGGCCAGTCATAGAGTTAAATCCGAGGAAGGCTGTAACTACTAATAGTAAGGAGAGAGCGACCCTTGAAGACTTGGCAGCAAGCTCAGATGCCTTCTTGTAGGTGGTTGAAAGCATGTCGAGGGCTGTAAGGCCACGCTCTTGATCGATAACAAGCTCTGAAAGCACTCGGCGAAGGGAGGTGCGAGCGCGGGAAACCGTGTGGCGCACTGCAGATTCCTTGATTCCAAGCTCTGCGGCGATTTCTTCGGTCGAACGGCCTTCCATCTCCCACATAACAAGCGCTGCGCGCTCAGTAGGGGAGAGAAGTGCCAATGCTTGACGAATAATAGCTGCATCTTCTGCTTGGGATAGAACCTCTGAGTGATCTCCCGAAACCTGCCACTTAGATTCAACCTCAGCTTGGGCATCGTCAATCACCACAAGGTTTGGACGTCGACCTTCCATGCGGAAGTAGTCGATACAGAGGTTTTCGATGGTGCGATGTAGATAAGAGAGTGCATGTTCTTCAGATTCAAGCTCAGGGGCAGCAAGCATGAACTTAATCAGTGAGTCTTGGGTGATTTCCTCAGCCTTTGCTGAATCCTTCAAGACACGATTGGCATGCGCGAGTAGCTCTGAACGGTGCTCAGTGTAAAAAGCCCCCAGTTCAGCAACTGTCCAAACGCTAAGTGCCACTTTATTGATCCTTCATTAACCGGTTTTGTCCTGCAGAGCCAGCCGTCGCTGCCTCTATCCCTTACTACGAATCCCAGTCTAGATTGTAGCGGGAAGGGGACAAAACGGACAATTCAATACACAAATAGAAGCTCACGGGCTAAGATTTATGTAGGAATCGTTCAGGCATAATGGAAATGGGTTTTCAATCTCTATGGCATCTGTAAACCTGACCTCGCCCCTAAACGATGAACAATTCTCAATTGAATTTGATTCTTCGCTGCTAAATGTCGAGAAAATGGTGCAGTCTGCACGTAATGCCTTCCAACCTTGGGACCGGATGGGGTTTGCCGCCCGAGGGGCTCTCATTCGAAAAGTTTGTAAAAGCCTCGAAGAACAGCGAAATGTGCTTGCGCAGATTGTCCATAAGGAAACTGGAAAACCAATTGGCTTATCCCTTGGTGAAGTTGATGCCGCAATCGAGTTCGGTTACTTGATTTCTGCCGCCGGCAGATATCCGATCGGCAATTTACTGCCTGCGACGGCGCCAACTCGTGAAGTCTTGGTACGAAGAATCCCACTTGGTGTAGCCGCACTACTTGTTTCCTACAACACGCCTCTGCCGAACTATGCATGGAAAACTTTCCCTGCATTGCTTGCGGGAAACACGGTAATTCTCAAGCCTTCCGAATTCACCACACAAAGTGCACTAGCTTTTTTTGAACTCTTCAACAAATCCGGGTTTCCTGAAGGTGTTTTCAATCTCGTGATTGGTGGAAAGTCAGCAGGCGAAAAACTCGTTTCGGATGATGTCGATTTAGTGAGTTTTACAGGATCACACTCTGCAGGAATAGAAGTCGAACGTGCATCAGCTGGAAAGCTTAGAAAATTGATTCTTGAACTTGGTGGAAATAATCCTTTAATTGTGTTTAAAGATGCGAATTATGTTGATTTGATGGCTCATGCTGTAAACAGCGCCTTCAGTAATTCAGGACAGCGCTGTGCCGCAGGAAGTAGAATTCTGATACAGGATAGCCTTAAGGACGAGTTTCTTAGTTCGTTTCTTGCTCACAGCGCTAGTCTCCAAATTGGAACTTCGAGTGAGTCAGATGTTGGCCCTCTAATTTCTGCCAATGCTGCAACGGCTTTTGAAGAGTATCTCGCTGAATGTGAGCGATCTGGCGCTCGAGTTGAGCGAGTTGGTCATAAGAGTTCGCAATGGAGTTCTTGTTCAGTCTTGCCCGCCTTGATTCATAACCTAAATCCCGAAATGGAGCTTTCACAGAGAGAGATATTTGGGCCTGCAGTAAGAGTTTATAGCTTTCAGGATGAAGTTGAAGCAGTCAATCTTGCTAATGGCACCCCTTACGGGTTGACGGCGGCTGTTTGGACGCGTGACGGAGATTTAGCTTCAAGAGTTTCCAGAGAACTTGTTTGTGGGCTTGTAAACGTGAATGGGCCAACTTACGGATCTGAATTCAATTTTCCGTTTGGCGGCCTGAAGGGTTCTGGAAATGGAACCCAGGATGCAGGATTAGAATCGATACACCAATACTCAACAATTAAAGTTACAACAGTCTTTCGGAATTGATTATGTCATCACCAAGATGTATAGCATTGATTCCTGCTAGATCTGGAAGCAAGAGAGCGCCTGGAAAAAATGTAAGGATGCTCGGTGGTAAACCCATAATTGCGTACACGATTTTGGCTGCACAAGGGTCAGGAATTTTCAATCAAATTATTGTCTCTACTGATTCAGAAGAATACATGAACTTAGCAACACAATTTGGAGTGAGGGAAACAGCTCTTCGGCCAGCAGAACTTGCATCTGATTTAAGCCCGGATATTGACTGGGTTAATCATGCTATATCTAACTTAATTGATGAGGTTGATGAAACAGACAGGGTGTTTATCTTGAGGCCAACCAGCCCTTTGCGTTCCAGCAAAACAATTAAGTTGGCGAATGATGCATTTGCACATTCAATAGGGGTTGATTCTTTGCGTGCAGTACAGCAAGTGTCAGAGCATCCGGGGAAAATGTGGCGAGTCGACGGAAAAAATCTAGCTAGCCCCTACTTGAAACAAGATGGGATTCAGATTCCCACTCACAGCCGAGCTACCCAGTCTCTGGAAAAACTCTTTGTTCAAAATGCTAGCCTGGAAATAACATCGGTTTCATCCATTTTTGGCTCTAATTCGATTGCTGGGAATTCAGTTCTGGCTTTCTCTATGCCTGAGTATGAGGGACTCGATGTGAATTCAGAGATGGATTTCCTGTTTCTTGAGTTTCTGATCTCCACGGGGAAAGTTAGACTTCCAGGATGACCGCGATGAATTTAACTCCCTTAATGCATCGCCTAGAATCAGGTTTGGATCTAGCCTTTTTCCCTCATACGACTATAAAAAAGTGGTCTGAAAATTTCGAAGAAGAGTTCCTGCACATTTCTTATGCGGCACGTCTGAATATCCTCTCTTCAATCAAGGCGGCTGGCAGTGGCCATATTGGGACTTCATTTAGTTCTATTGAAGCGATTCTCGTTGCAAGAAAACTACTCGCAGAGTGGGAGCAAAGAGAATCAAATCTTGAAACAGTTTTTTTTAGCTCCAAAGGTCACGATGCTCCTGCAGTTTATGCTGCGATGCACGTAGATGGAGAATTACAGGATAAAGATTTGTTCAAGCTAAGAAGGCTAGACGGGCTACCAGGGCATCCGGAGATAGACACCCCTGGTATTCCCACTAACACTGGTTCGCTAGGGATGGGTATCTCTAAAGCGAAAGGTTTTGTTTATGCAAACAGAATCAAGCAAAGAGATTCAAGAGTGATTGTGCTTTTAGGAGATGGGGAACTGCAAGAAGGCCAGATTTGGGAATCATTGCCGGGTGCGGCAAGAGATAACTTAAGGGAGCTAACAGTAATTGTTGATGGAAATGGGATTCAATCTGACACTTGGTTGTCGAATACGTCACCGCTCGGAGACTTGAAATCTAGAGTTGAAGGATGTGGCTGGATTTATCTCGAATGTAATGGGCATGACTTAGACGCCTTGAAATCGGTCATAACTAGAGGACAAGAAAAGCCCACTTTTGTTTTTGCAAAGACAATCAAGGGTGCAGGCATAAATAGCATGATGTCTTTTGGAGCAAAAGGAAAATTCTATAAATTTCACTCTGGATCCTTAGATGATACAAATTATCAAAATGCTGTTGGAGAACTTCTTGCAAGAATGAGGAGTGCCTCTCCGCCTAGTGAGGTGTTTGGTGAGGCACAGACTTTAACTGTGGAGGATGATGAAGTCCCTAAGTCCCGTCCTAAGTCATTCGTAACTGAATGGAGTGACCTTTTGCGAGATGCCATGGCTCAGATCCCCAACACAGTTATTTTGGACGCGGATCTCAGTTATGACACCGGGACTTACTTCGCGCGGGAAGAATTTCCTAATAGATACATCCAGGCCGGTATTGCCGAACAAGATATGGTCTCAATCGCAGGAACTCTCGCCTTAAGCGGGCAAATCCCAATCGTTCATAGTTTTGCCACCTTTCTAAGTATGCGGCCGACGGAGCAAATTTTCAATAATCTTTCTGAAAAATCGCGGATTATCTACTGTGGATTCCTAGCTGGATTGATACCTGCAGCTCCAGGTTTTTCTCATCAAGCCGTGACTGATGTCGGAGTTTTTCTCTCATTGCCGAATATTGATGTGGTGGAGCCCAGTTGCGCTACAGAATTACAGAAAGCGCTTGACTATTCCATTTCGAGTAAGCGGTCCACTTACATTCGCATCAACAGTGTTGGTTATCCCGAAATACATGAGTGCGAGAATTTTGGCCCGGGAGTTGGTGCGAAAAGGAGAATCGGAAACAACATTGCAGTTGTCACGAGCGGGACCACTTTGTTAACCCAGGCTCTTGAAGCTGCAGATATCTTGTCAAATGACGCTATAAAAATCTCTATCTACACTTACCCTTTCCTAGGCTCTAAGCCAACTGAAGAATTTTTGAGTTTATTAGCTCGATATTCTCATGTTATTGTCCTGGAAAATCATTTACCCACTCTTGGAAACTTTTACATCTTCAAAGATTCTCTACAGACAAGTAAAGTGTGGCGAATGGGTTTAGAGAACCTTCCGAGAAATGGACGTAATGATGAAGTTCTTGCTTTCCATAACTTGGATGCTGAAGGCATTGCGCACTTTGTCAGAAAGATAAGTTCTTGATAGAACTTATCTGGGACATTGATGGGACTCTCCTAAACACCAGAGGCCTCGGTGCGGCTCCATTTTGTGAAGCATTCACAGATCACACTAGCCTTCCAGCCGTAATCGATAAGAAAAAGCTGAGTGGCTTTACGGATTTCGAAATTGCGTTATCTCTTATGAAAGATGTAGGACTACGGGAGGATATCTTTCTCGCAGAAAAGATTTTGAACACTTTTGCCAACAAACTTGAGTTAATTCTCGCAACAGAGCCCCCTACAATTCTTGGAGATGTTCTTTCTGCATTGGAGCACATAAAAACTTCGGAATCTCTAACAAACTCAATTGGGAGCGGAAATTTTTTGAAAGGAGCAATCGTTAAACTCAAAAGTGCTGGCTTGTTAGATTTTTTCAAGAATAGTGAATTCTTCGTTGCGACAACTGAGCTTTGGGATCGCAACGCAATTATTGAATCTGCCGCCAATACACGTACGGAATATCGAAAGCTCGTGATTGGGGATAGCCCAAGAGATATTTCTTCTGCTAGAAATTCAGGTCTGAAGGTTCTAGCGATTTCAACTGGTCAACATTCTTACGACGAACTGCTAGAGCTTGCTCCAGATTACATCTTGGATTCTGACTGGAAATTGTCTGATTTTTTGGAGATTATTGATGAGTTTGAATCTGACTAGGCTTCGTTTTGAATTCCCATCAAGTTGGCTTGTTTTTCAAAGTTTGGCACGAGTTTCCTAACTTGCTCAAAAGTTCCATTGGCTATGATGTTTCCTTCTTCAAGATAAATCACAACATCTGCATTTCTGACCGTCGAAAGCCTATGTGCAATTGTAATCATCGTCGTTTTACCTCTTAACTCCGCCAATGTGCTAGTGATGTCATTTTCAGTCACAGAATCTAATGAACTTGTAGCTTCATCAAGAACTAAAAGTTTGGGTTTAGTTATCAGTGCGCGGGCGATTCCGAGCCGTTGCTGTTGGCCACCGCTCAACTTCGAACCGTGGTCCCCTGCAACATAGTTCAAGCCTTCCGATTGGCTGTTCACTAAATCCATCAAGCCAGTTTTCTCAACTACATTAAAGACCTGTGCGTCATCAAACGAATCAGATGGGTAGCCCAAAGTAATATTTTCCCTGAGTGATAAATTCGAAATTGACACTTTTTGCGGGACATACGCTGTTGACCCTGGCCAAGTTGAAAAACACTCTTTAGGCAACATGCCTGAAATTCTCACTTCACCAGAAACAGGCTCCAAACTTCCGAGAATCAAATCCACAAGTGTTGATTTTCCAGATCCGGAGGGACCAACTATGGCAACGTGAGACCCTGCGGTAATCGATAAATTCAAATCTTTTAACTGAAATTCATCATTCTGTCCATAACTGAAACACAGGGATTCTATCTTGATTGATCCATTGAAGTCATCGTGTGTAAAAGACAGAGGTTTGTCAGTACTCGTAAATTCTTCTGAGGGGCAATTCAATAGATATGTCGTAATCTGAATTGTTCCTTTCAGATTGCGTATCTGCAAAACTCCCTGCTGAATTCGTAACACAGCTGGCGCAATTCTGCTCGTAGCTGCTAAAAACAAAGTAAGGCTGGCAATTGCAGTTGTTGCGTCATATAGAACAAACTGAATAGCCGTAAGTACCAAACCACCAAGAACCATGGCTACTTCCATAACGTACTTACTAATGTAAGGCATGAGGTTCTTCTTTGTGATTGCATGTGCAACACCAAGTCTCAATTCTGATATCCCATTTACGTAATGTGATTGGGTATTCCGAACTATCGATTCCTTGTACGTGTTCAATGCCTCCCAGATTAATTCATTGCCTAGTATGTTGAGTTTAGACTCCTTTGTTCCCAGAGCAAATGCCTTAGATCTCATAGCAAGGTGAATCGAAATACCTACTGCCCCAAAAACCACGAGCGTCGAAATTGCTAATACTGGGTTAATTATCACCAGACCCAAGAACATGACAAGAAGAAGAATGAAATCAGAAAAAATTGTCGACGAAGTCCCAATGATTCCGGTAGTCAGATTTTGCACTCCAGTTGTGCACGCATAAATGATTTCTTGCTGTGTATACTTGTTCAAATAGAGGCTGGGTCTATTGAGAACTGTTTGCAGCAATTTTTGCGTAACGAATGCGCCTTTAGAAGTCACAAAGTTGAGAACTTTTCTAGTTAACATCAAGGAGCTAACAGTTTTGAATACTAGAATGGCGGCAGCAAGGCCACCTAAGATTGCAATTTGCTGTTGGAAAGCAAAATTCTCTATTTTCAAGTAACTCGTAATTTGACTAGCCCGCCCAGAATCAGTTTTTGATTGGATGCCATATATCGAGAGGGCTCCAATAACACCGATTAATGCAACGCCGATTAAATCCAAAATAGCTAATGACGATTGAAGAACTGTGGCTCCAACCAACTTTCTCTTTTCCGAAGGAGAAAAGATTTGTTTCAGCTCGGTAATTATTGATTTATTGGTCTCTTTTTCAATCATTATTGGTCTCACTACCAAACCGAGTAACCATCATCAACCACAATGTTTTGTCCGACGAGGCTGCTCGACATCGAACTTAGTAAGTAAACAAGATGACTACCCAGCGACTCTGGTTCAATCATTTTGCCAGACGGAGATTTTTCTTTGAATTTTTCTACAAAGAGTGGATCCTGATTTCCTTGAACTCCGCCAGGAGACAACATGTTCACTCTAATTCCACGAGCAGCCAGGTGTGTCCCATACTGGCGAACCACACTTACTAGTGCAGCTTTGGAAGCGGCATAGGCAGGACTTTTCGTTGCTCCAACACCATTATTAAAGTGGGAGTACAGATCAATTTGTGGTGAAACTTGGGAGTACATGGAACCAATAAAAACAATGCTCGCTTCCTTTAAATTGAAGTTCTTTAGAATGTAATTGAAAAACCCGATGTTTCCAAAGACATTTATCTTAAAAGTGGATTCCCAGTCAAGAACGGTAAAATCCTCAATATTGGGGTGTCCAGTCCCCGGCAAAGAATCTATACCTGCGTTAAGTACGACGCCTGAAATTTCAGTTTTTATCTTGGTTCGAAGGAAAGCAGGTTCTGAAGAATTCAAGTCATAGTCATAAATCTCAAGACTCCCTTGATGTTCACTAGCGATTGATCGTAGGTTGGCATCACTTGTAGCATTGAGTCCCAGCGCCAATACCTTGCCACCATTTGAAATTACCGCTTGAACCCAGTGGGGTCCTAAATTTCCATCAGCACCCAAAACAATATAGGTGCCTTCAAGATTGCTACCTTTCAAAATCTTCCTCTTTGATTGTGTCGCCGGCTGAAACGTGTTTTGTGAACTTCATCCCGATTAACTCCTCGACGCGATAAGGTTGCATCCCATCGGCTGGCGATCTGAATTCGAACATACTTGATTCCGCGATAGTTCCAGGCGAAACATCTTTAGCAGCAACAATCATCTTTCCCATTTTTCGTATTGGGGTCGCTTCGGATTCATAAGTTCTCTTGACTCCGTCGCCTAGGGAAATCTGTGCTCGTTCAAGATCTCGGACTAACTTTCGCATACCGCCAGGTTCTAAAGAAAAAGCATGGTCCGTCCCTTTCATGGCCCGGTTCAATGTAAAGTGCTTTTCAATCACTCTCGCTCCTAGGACATATGCGACTAATGACATTGCTATTCCACTATCGTGGCCTGAATACCCAATTACGGTATTGGGGTACCGCTCTCGATAAGTTGAAATTACTCGCAAATTCAGTTCTTCGTACTTGGGTGGGTATCCTGCCGTACATTGCAATACTGAAAATTGTGCACCTGCATTCGAAAGTAGCTCGACCGCTCTGTCGACATCTGAAATATCAGCTCCACCCGTGCTCACCACTAAGGGGACATTGAGAGTGGAGACGTACTTGAGAAGTGGTGTTGACTTAAGGTCTCCGCTGGCAATCTTGATTGCTGGCACGCCAAGGTTCATCAAGAAATCAACGCTTTGGAAGTCAAAGGCGGTTGAAAAGAAGGTTATGTTATTTCGCTTAGCCTCCAAAATACATTCCTTATATTCGGCCTCGCCAAACTCCAACGCTTCGCGATGTAGGCCGTAAGTTGGCCCATAAGCATTTTCACTGTTGTAGGGGGCATCAAAGGCTTCTTTGGTGAAAAGATCGCGATTCGAGCGTTTTTGCAGTTTAACCGCCGATGCACCTGAAAACGCAGCAGCCCGAATCATCTGAAGACAGGTTTCTAAGTTCCCTTGATGGTTGTGGCCAAGTTCTGCAATTACAAATGGCAGGGATAAATCGTTGTAACTTTTACCATCAATCAATAAGTCTCTCAAGGTTCACCAATCCGGGCTCTATCAGATGTAGTCCAACTCATGAATGGTAGCATCGGACCTTAATGAAGCGAGATATCCCATTTAAATTCAATCAGAGTAGTGGCCTAAGCCAATGGCGGGCTGAAACTTTTTGGGAGAAAGAGCCTGAAACAATTCTTTGGACTGAAAGCTTCCGTTCGGTGTCAGATCAAAATCTTGACTTTATTGATGTTGGCGCCAATCTTGGGGTTTACAGTCTTTTTGCCTTAACAACAGGGATCTATAAGCGCGTAGTCGCGGTTGAACCCATGCCTCTTAACTTCGAAGCGTTAGAGCAAAATGTAATCCTAAATAGCTTTAGTGAAAATGTGATTCTCTATAATCAACCCCTCTATTCTCATTCAATAGAAGCTGCATTCAATTTCGAGGATTCGCGAATAGGAGCCAGCGGAGGTCAGGTTGTTGAGAAAAGGATAACAGGTGATTCTCAGGAAGGAGTTTTGGTCCAGTGCTTGACCGGAGACACTATCATTCAGAACAATTCTGTGAAAAAATGTGTAATCAAAATTGATGTAGATGGCTTAGAATTGAAAATCCTTCAAGGATTTAAACAATCACTTTCATCCGATGTTATATGCGGGCTTTTAGTCGAAGCAACAACTCAAAATATTGAAGAGATAATTGATTTCATGAATCAATATGGGTACTCACTTGATACTCAATTCGATTTGCTTGAAAATCACTCCACGAAACGTCGAAGCCTCTCCGGTAGTAATGAGCGAAACTTAATCTTCTCCAAAACAACCAACTAGGCACACATTTATGAAGAAAATAGCTTTGGTTCTACTTTCGGATTATTCTAAATCCTGGATTGATTCAGGAAATTTAGCCGAACTATCTAAAGAATCTAAGTTAACTGTTTATGGAAGTCCTACTGTTATTGGAAAAATTGATTCGCTTGGTCTGAATTTACTCACTCAAGAACTCCCCGAAATTGAGGCTTCCCGTGCGACTCGTCTTTTACAGCTAGTCTCATTAATCAATAGAAGGTCCCTTTCATCTTCATTCGGATTTCGATTAAAGCGAGTGATTTTCGGTGAGTTAAGGGTATCTCCAAAGGTTAAAAACAGTAGAGCTATTCCTCATGCACTAAAATACAATTCAAGAAGACTTGTGAAATTCGTCTTGACTCACCCCCTTGAAACAATTGCTTTTTGCCAACCTTTAGGACGGTTTCTAGAATCACGACTTCGAACTCAATTTGAAAAGTACTCCCAAGAAAAATTCAAACACCTAAAATTCGACAAGTCTTTTGACCTTGTCGTGCTGCCGTCTGCAGCAATTGAAGATCGTATCTATGAGTTTATTGAATTTCTAAAGCATTCAGCAATTACATCGGCTATTTGCATTGAAAATTGGGATAATCTCACCTCTAAATCGATACTAATCTCAAGGCCTGATTTTGTTTTTGTAATGGGGCGTTTTTGTAAGAATCATGGAGAAAAGATTCAATCCCTTGATTCATCTCAAATCATAGTCGCGGGTCTACCTAGATTTAACCCCTACAGAACTTTGCACTCTCAAACCCCTTCAATAACCGTAAATGGTAAATTCAAAATTTTGTATCTAGGGTTTTCTGTCCCTCACAACGAGAGGAATCTCATAAACGAATTGATTTCATTGATGGATTCGAGTGAAATGAATGGGGGATATGAGTTCTTCTACAAGCCTCACCCAGTAAGGCAGCCAAGGTTCTATGAATCCCTTTGGATGCCACCACATGTTAAAGTTATTGAGAATAAATCTGGCGTGACCGGCTTTGGCGCGATACCTGCCATCAACGCAAGCCACTTTCAAGACATTTTAGATGCCAGTATTGTAATTGCAACGCCTACAAGTATGGCGATTGAATCAATGCTTCTAAAAGTTCCTACGATAATTGATGCAACTGATGACGAAGTTCATAGAACGACAGCAAAAATCTCACTGGACAGTTACTTGCATTTGCGGGACTTGAAGAAGATCGAAGCAGTCTTTTTCGGGGGAACCGCTGAAGAGATATTCAACGAAGTACGGCGCCATTTCTTGGGAATGGCCTCCTCAGAAAGGCCCTCACTGGAGGACTTAATCGAGTCGAGAGATTCCAGTTATGTCAGTCATATTTTGGATCTCGCAAGGCGCCTTTAGATTCAATTCAAGGTTAGGCTCCTGCGTGCGAAGAAGTGGTAGCCTAACTCTATTGCTGGGTACACAAATTAGATGTCAAATCAGGGGGAACCATGACTTCCAAGGTTATCGAAATTGGATACGGGAAAGTTAAAAAGGTCAAAATAGGTGGTGGTGGCAAACTCGTCCTAATTGGCGGCCCCTGCGCAATTGAGAACCGAGCTCATGCATTTATGATGGCCGAGCGCATTGGTGAAATCTGCGAAGACCTCAATGTCGATTGGATTTACAAATCCTGTTACGACAAAGACTGCCGTTCATCCCCAGATAGCTACCATGGTTGTGGACTAGAGGATGGACTCCAGATTCTCTCTGACATTAGAGATAAGTTTGGAATTCCAGTTACCTCTGACTTTTCCGATACCTCTTGGGCAAAAGCGACTGGTGAAGTTTGCGATCTAGTACAAGTACCTGCCTACCTCTGTCGCCAAACCAGTATTCTTCGTGCAGCTGCTGAGACCGGAAGGCCTATCCACCTCAAGAAGGGCCAGTTCATGAGCCCTTGGAACATGGCAAACTCTGTCAAGAAGATTGAAGCAGCCGGTGGCAATCAGGTCTTGCTGGGAGATCGTGGCACGTTCTTCGGATACAACATGTTAGTAAATGACATGCGCTCGTTTCCAATCATGGCGCGCACTGGGTACCCGGTTTGCTACGACGCGACGCACTCAATTCAAATGCCTACATCTATGGGTGATATCTCGGGTGGCCAACGTGAATACATTCCATACTTGGTTCGCGCAGCGGCGGCCTGCGGAGTCGATGCACTCTTCGCCGAAATTCATAATGACCCCAAGAATGCAAAATCGGATCCAAATACAGTGCTAAACATCAAGGACTTAAGGCATGTCCTTGGACAGGCCATAGAAGTTCATAATTTAAGGCTTGAGTTATTTGAGAAATACGGTCCAGATAATGTCGAATAATCAATCAGTTGAATCTCGGGCCTTGCCTTTGAGCAAGGTTCCTGTAATCCAGGCAAATGCATCTCTAAAGAAGGCCTTGGACAAGATGACTGAGCATCGACTTGGGATTGCACTCATTGTCGATAGTGACGGAAACCTTGTTGGAGTACTCACCGATGGTGATTTGCGGAGGCTGCTCCTTGATCATCAAAGTCCGCTACCTGAGTTGTTAATTACACCAGCAATCAATTTTGGGACGCGTACACCTAGTGTGATTGCATCCTCAGCATCAATAACAGAAGCGGCTAAAGTAATGGCTGATAAGGAAATCTGGGATCTGCCTGTTGTTGATAGTCAAGGAAAACTTATCGGCTTGGTCCACCGCCACAACCTCAACTAGCAAGAAGAACGGTTCCTGTGAGTAATTCATTGAAGAGCAAACTCCAAAAACGTGAGCTTGTATTTGGTTCCTGGGTGTCTTTTTCCCACCCTTCCATCACAGAAATTTTCACGGCTCAAGATTTTGATTTTCACGCAATTGATATGGAACACACGACCATTTCTCTGGAACAGGCACAAAGAATAATTGCTGCTAGCCAAAGTGCAGGTGTCCCTTGTTTACCCCGTCCTGTCTCGCACTCAAATGACTACATAAAGCCACTACTTGATTCTGGGGCAGATGGAATCATCGCGCCGCTAATTCATGATGCCCCATCATCACAGGCAGTTATTGATCTCATCAAATTTCCTCCCCAAGGGAAGAGAAGTTTCGGAGTAAACCGAGCACACGGTTATGGCTCAACCTTCGACAAATATTTAAACGAGTGGAACTCAAACTCTGTATACATCGCACAGATAGAAAGCATTACCGCTGTGGAGAATATTGAATCCATACTTGGGAATGTCGATCTTGATGGTGTGATGATTGGTCCTTATGACATGTCTGGGTCTCTTGGCGTACCCGGTCAAACGCAACATCCAAAAATGTTGGAAGCTGAGAAGATGGTTATTGAAGCCTGCAAATCAGTGGGAAAGTCATGCGGGACCCAGTTGGCTGATTTCTCACAGGCCAACATAGACATTGCATTATCTAAGGGGTATACGTTCATAATTGCCTCATCCGACTTGTTCATTCTTAATTCTTGGGCAGAAAAAGCCGGAAGTCTTATAGCTCAGAATAAGAGCAGATAATGAAGATGTTCTCCCTGGAAAATAGAGTGGCTGTCGTAATTGGCGCAGGAGGACATATTTGTTCTGCTCTCGCTCGTGGCTTTGCGGAATCGGGTGCAAAGGTCGCCGTTTGTGACTTACGTTTAGAAAAAGCTGAAGCTGTAGCCAAATCAATTAATGCGCTTTATCCAAATTCTGCTATGGCTTTTGAAGTTGATGCCTCAAGCAAGGATTCTCTCTCAAAATTACTCGCCAGCGTCCAGGCTTCTCTCGGAAAAGTTGATGTTGCTCTCAATGGAGCCGGCACGAATAGTCCAAAGCCTTTCCTGGAGATTTCAACCGAGGATTGGAATTCAATCTTTCAAACCCAATTAATTGCAACTATGTACGGTTGTCAGGTTTTTGGGGAGCAAATGCTTAAGAATGGCTCAGGCTCGATTATAAATATTTCCTCTGCATCAGCCGATCCTGCATTATCGAAAGCCTTTGCCTACTCAGCTGCAAAGGCTGGGATTCGCAATCTAACTCAGAATTTGGGGCGCGAGTGGGGCAGCTCTGGCGTACGAGTGAATGCAATCAGGCCCGGGTTTTTCCCAACGGAATGGAATCGAAAGAACTTCATCACCCCTGAACGTGAAGCAGCAATTCTGGGACATACGCCGATGGGGCGTTTTGGTGAACCTCAAGAGCTTATCGGCGCTGCTGTCTTCCTTGCCTCTTCGGCTTCAAACTTCGTAACTGGGAGTGAGTTGATTGTCGACGGTGGCTTTTCCGCCATGACAATCTAGACTTGTCTCATGAGCCTACTCAACGAGGTACCTAATGAATGAGTCGGTGGTTGTAACAGGTGGTTCCAAAGGCATAGGTAGGGCTACAGTCCTTAAGCTAGCTAATCAGGGGTTTCGTGTCATTTCAGGATCGCGCACACCGATTGCAGATATCCCTTTGCACCTCACGGATCTGATTACGCATTGTGAAATTGATGTTAGGAATCCAGATGACCATGTAAAACTGGTGGAGCTGGCTAATTCGAATACCTCTAAATTGAAGGCATTTGTTAATAACGCAGGATTCTCCGAGTGGCGGCCAATCGAAGATATTGAATCTTCTTTCCTCCAAGATATTCTTGAAACGAATTTGATGGGGTACTTCTGGGGCTCAAAAGCCGCAGCGCAAGGGTTGAAGCAAGGTGGATCAATCGTCAATATTTCAAGCCTTGCCGCAAGGCGTGGAACTCCCAATAACAGTGCCTACGTCGCATCTAAATTTGGCGTCTCAGGTCTTACTCAAAGCATGGCCAAGGAACTTGGTTCCCGTGGAATCCGCGTAAACGCAGTTTGCCCTGTATTGATTGAAACCCCTGGACTTCTTGAAGCGCTAAAGGAAAGAAATTCCCCAGGAAAAGGTAATCCGGAAGAATTCCTCAGTACATTTGCATTGCAGCAAACAGCACTTGGCAGATTACCAACAGCAGAAGAAGTTGCCAATTTGGTCTACTTCCTTCTGAGCGACGATGCTTCAGGAATTACAGGACAATCTATAAATGTCGACTGTGGGGTTCTGCCAAATTAATCAGTTCACTTCTCCACGAATCGCTATTGTTATTCCTGCTCGAATGGATTCCCAGCGACTGCCCAACAAAGCCTTACTTCCATTCAACGGTCTACCAATGCTTGAACATGTTCGAAGAAGAGGCGAGTTAAACGCATATGGGATCCCAGTTTTCGTAACTTCGGGTGATTCGCAAATAATTTCGACAGCGGAAAATTTTGGTGGACTTGTTTCCTACTCACAAAAAGAACATTTGAATGGAACTAGCCGAGTTCACGAATTCTCTGAACAGAGCGAATTTACTCACTTTTTGATCTTGCAAGGCGATGAAATTCTAGTGATTCCGGAACAACTTGATGCAATTATTTCTTCAATCACAGACCAACCCGAGGTTGATTTTTGGAACATGGTTACCCCATTAGTCGAAAACGATGAACTCTTAAATCAGAGTGTCGTTAAATGCCTACTGGGTCAAAACTCAGAGATATTGTCCATCTTTCGAAAGTCGCCACTCACTGCAGAAGTTCGGGTGCAAATGGAATTGGTTTTTAAGATCTGCGGTCTATTTGCGGTCTCTCAGCAGGCATTGACTTTGATGTCCAAGATGGGTTCGACCCCACTTGAGAAATGTGAGTCGATTGAGCAGCTTAAGTTTATTGAGCTTGGGTTCAAAATAAAGTCGATTATAACTCCATACTCTTATCCATCCGTGAACCTTCCCGAAGATGTAAACACCATCACTGATATTTTATTGACCGACAAGCGCCAAGTTGAAGTGCTCAAGAAGATTCTATAGATGCTAGAACCGCGAATAATCGAGTTCCACCTCACAAAGGTGCAAAAGGAAATTGGTGAAGATAAAACTCTGGCAAATAGTTATTTCAGGTTGGTAAAGCCGATAGAAGAAAACTTAATTCGCTATTCAAATCTTGAGAGCCCAACAACATACAGAATACTTCTTGATGCCTTCTCCGCGCCTTTGAGGATATTCTTGGAGATTCTGAAATCTATTGCAATTGCTGCAATCAAATCGAGGGAATCCGCGAGTTTTGATACTTCCGAAAACCTCCAAGCAAAACGAGTATTTGTGAGTCACTACACACACGCACAGAACCCATCACGACCAGATGTTTTTTTTGATCAGCTTCCCACGAGTAATGATCTAATTTTTTATCATAACAACACTTTACTCAACCGCGTAAAGATTGTCCGCGTTTTAAGTAAAGGTGAATTTCGGCCAAATGTTCTCGTTACAACTAAATCACTTGGTATTTGGAAAACGGTATTTCTTCAATCGAGTAACCTGCGCACTTCGCTTGAAATGCTGCGGGCGGCTTTAACATCGCGCCGCTTTTCGCTCATTGAGCGGAAAATTTTGATTTGTGCCTCTTCCGCTCAGGTTTCGCGCCAAACCGTTACCAATCAAGTTAATTTAAACCGACTCGACTTGTTGTTATCTGCCAACAAACCTAAGTCACTCCTTATCACTCTTGAAGGCCATGCCTACGAAGCGTTGTACATTGATTTAATTCATAGAAAGTATCCAGATATTCAACTGATGGCCTTTCAACATGCACCCATTGTCCCCGATCAATTTGGGCTCATGAAAAATCTCCTTAGACTTAATTCTGGCGATATCATTCTGTCGTCTGGAGAAATCACGAGAGACTTCTTCGAATCTCTCAACCTAAAGGCAAGCATTCGGTTGCTCGGATCACCCAAATGGAGACCTATAGTTCGGGAACAAAAGCGCGACGCACCGACCACAATTCTTGGGGCAGCAGAAGGCACTCTGGAATCGCTGGAGAGCTTCTCTGAGCTTTTTAAGGAGCTCAATGATTTGGACCTAGGGCTGAAACTAATCTTGAGAGTGCATCCAGCCTTATCTCCTAAGGAGACCTCGGGAATCCTTTCCCGATTGCATTTTGGAGAACAGTTGGTCCTCTCAGATAGGCCTCTTGACGAAGACCTCAAAGATTCGCATTTCTGCATCTATCGTAGTAGCGCCGTAGCGATTGAGGGTTTGGGGTATGGGGTTTATCCGCTGTTCTTCAATCCTGGAGGGGACCAAGGATTGAACCCATTATATTTTGCAAAGCTTGAGGTCCCCGTTTTCCGCAATCTGTCAGAACTCCGGGAACTTTTTATGAATTTGCGTGGGTTGAAATCAAACCTAGACACATCACAGAATGATGAACTACTTCGAATTGGGGCGTCTTACTACAGCAGTCTAAATCCGAGGGCGCTAGATTGACTCTAAGAATTTCCTAGGTTCTCTCTTGTGTAGGCTATTAACAGCGACTCTTAGTGTGGCAGGAACCGCTTTCGAGATAAACTGAATTCTGGCCTCTGAATTCTGCGAGATTCCGAATATCAATCGTCCGAATTGAGCCAAATTGAATCTAAGAGTCGAAAATTCTTTGTGCTCTAAAATGAAGAAATATCGCCAGTAAAGGGCAGCAATGTATATAGATGGGTTTTCAAAATTAGTTTTCTCAACTACTTGGAAATCAAATTTTGCATTCGGGCAGTAAATAAGCGACTTTCTTTTTCCTATAGGGTAAGAAAAAATCAAATCTTCGCAGGCCGCATAACTTGAAGATATCCCGTGTGAGCCATAACTTGAGGTCTCTTCGACTCTCCACATTGAAGCGCCGTTCAACCAAGTGGTTTCAAATGCCGATTGTTGCTCAAGGTAACTAGTGGCATGCCCATTGCTCAAAACATAACCGGCAGGTTTGTTATCAATTCCGAATAATCTGGCTACCCTTCGTGAGAATTTCCCGCCGTTGTTGAATCTAGATGTAACCGGGAGTCCAAATCCAATCCCTGCCAAATCTCTTGTAGCGTCCCTGCTAAAACAATCAATGCATCCAAACGCTCGCTCGAAGGTGTCTGGGAATACTAGAAGGTCGTCATCCATGAAAACAACCCACTTCGCGCGAGGGTTGATTGACAATAAACCTAGTTTCTTCTGATTAATCTGCCCAGATCTCTCCGAATGAATGTAAGTTATCTCCAAATCTAAGGCAAATTTCTCGACTACATCAAAGATTACTTCTCCGGATGAAACAACAATAACTTGAACTGGCTTGATAGTGCTTGCTCGAATAGAAGTGAGTAGCTTTTTTACCTCTCGAGGGCGGTTTCGAGTCGGAATGAGAATACAAAACTCTTCATAATCTCTCATGGGCCGAGTCTAGCCGTATGATTACCCCTGGTGAGATTCCTAAAATGAGCTAAGTTCGGAGAATTTATGCAAAAGGCACTGATAATTGGTTCCACTGGGCTTCTCGGATCTCGCCTATCAAAAGTTCTGTCTAATCAGTATGAGTTAACGTGTACCCACCATAAAAACTCTCCTCTTCCAGGATTTAATTCCATAAACGTGGCCATAACAAGCTTGCCCGAATTGGACGAATTATTTTCCAGAAATAGCTTTGATTTAGTCGTTAACTGTGCGGGACTAACAAGTGTTGAATTTTGCGAATCTAGGCCAGAAGCGGCTTGGCAACTTAATGCAACGCTTCCCTATCACCTGGCAATTTTGAGTCAAAAGTATGATTCCAGATTGATTCACATAAGCACAGACCATTTCTTTAGTGAACATATGGTCCCACGAAGCGAGACTGAGTTTATGGTTCCGGTAAATCAATACGGTCATTCAAAGCTCGCTGGCGAGAAATTTGTTTTGAATTTCAACAATTCCGCCACTGTTGTACGCACCAACTTCTTTGGGTTGTCTACTCAAGGATCTCACTCGTTGCTAGATTTCTTGGTCCCCAAGTTATCTAGCAACGAGAGCATAACCGGATTCGAAGATGTCCACTTTTCGCCTCTCGGTGCATCAACTTTGGCTTCGCTCATCTCGGAGATTGCCAAGCGTGAGATTCCAGGCCTGATTAATGTGGCAGGAAGCGAAACAGTTTCTAAATTTGAATTCGCATGTTTGGTCGCCAGCGCACTTGGAATTCCAAGGACGTTAGTTCGTTCTGGATCCATTTCAAGCCTTGGTGGCGCTGTGGCTCGACCGAGTTATCTGGCTCTTGACAGCACTATGCTTGCCAGGACACTCAAAACACAGCTCCCATCACTCAAATCAATGATAGAAGTTGAACTGAAGTATGCAATATAGTTAGAGCCTAACAATAGCCGCATACGAAAGAGGAAAAATGTCTTATCTAAAAGGGAAGTCCGTCCTGATAACTGGAGGAACTGGCTCTTTCGGAAAGGCATTCGTCCAACGCCTGCTTAAGGACGATGAAATCAAAAAGCTTGTGGTTTTCAGTCGTGATGAGCTAAAGCAGTTTGAAATGGCTGAGAAGATTTCGTCCCCAAAGTTAAGATACTTCTTAGGGGATGTCAGGGATTACCAGAGGTTGATCCAGGCTACAGACGGTATAGACGTGATTGTTCATGCAGCAGCAATGAAACAGATCCCAGCATCTGAGTACAACCCCATGGAAGCGATAAAGACGAATGTGATTGGCGCCGAAAATATCGTCAATGCAGCGATAGCGAATGGTATTAAGAAAGTAGTCGCTCTCAGTACTGATAAAGCGGCAAATCCTGCCAACCTTTACGGAGCAACAAAGTTGTGCTCAGATAAATTAATGGTGGCTGGAAATATTCTTGCTGGCTCACGCGAAACTAGATTTGCCTGTGTTAGATATGGAAACGTATTAGGTTCTCGCGGAAGCGTCATTCCTTTTTTCCTTGATAAAGCAAAGGAGGGTGTCCTTCCAATAACGGATGAGCGCATGACAAGATTCTGGTTGACTATCGAAAATGGAGTTCAGTTTGTACTGGATAGTTTAGAGCGCATGCATGGAGGTGAAATCTTCGTACCCAAGATTCCTAGTTTCAAAGTTACAGATGTTGCACGCGTCGTTTGCCCGGGCGTGCCAACTAAAGTGATCGGAATCCGTTCTGGGGAAAAATTACATGAAGTCATGATTACGGAAGATGACTCTCATTCAACATTTGAGTTTGAGGATTATTTTGCAATTCTCTCCCCAGCATTATTGCAATCCGGCGTTTACAATAAAATCGGTAAGAAAGTTGAAGAAGGTTTTAGGTTTTCAAGCGACAACAATAAAGTTTGGCATACTGACGAGTCCTTCCTAAAGGTTTTAGAGGATCATGGGATTCTGGCTTGAACTCATACAGTAAACAATCTACAAGTCTGCGCGATGCTCTCGTCGTTGGATGGCAAGTTTGGAGAAAGTCGTTAACGCAAGGCCCAAAAATCCAGGAATTTGAATCGGTAGTTGCTGCGAAGGTGGGGGCAAAGTATGCAGTTGCCGTATCCAGTGCCACGGCGGGTTTGCATTTAGCATTGTTGGCACTCGAGCTAGAGCCTAATTCTGAAGTGGTGACTTCACCAATCTCGTTCTTATCTTCATCAAATGCGGCTTTGTATTCAGGCCTGAAGCCAAGATTTATTGATGTAGACCCTAGAACGCTTAACATTTCGGTCACCCAAACATTGCGAGCAATTACCGAAAGCGATTCCATTAAGGCATTAATACCTGTTCATATGGCTGGCTCAGCATGTGAGTTGGAAGAGCTCTCCAAAGTTGCTAGAGCTAGAGGTGTAGCAATAATTGAGGATGCTGCTCACGCTCTTGGTGGCCATTACTCAGATGGAAAACCTGTGGGGAATTGTGCATTTTCGGATATGACGGTCTTTTCATTTCACCCAGTCAAGTCTGTCACTACAGGAGAAGGAGGAGTAGTTACTACCAATAGTGAAACCTTGTACCGTAAGTTGCTCAGACTGCGCAGCCATGGCATTAATCAATTAGATGATTCGCTTGTCGACCCGATTCTCGGCTTTACTAGCGGAAGGAAAAATTTGTGGTACCACGAAATGCAGGAATTAGGCTTTCACTATCGCTTATCAGAAATTCAGGCAGCTCTTGGAATCTCTCAAATGAGAAAGTTAGATAAATTTATCTTGAAACGAAGGAGAATTGCAAAATACTACGATAAGTTGTTTGAAGGTTGTCCGGGGGTTCGTCCGACTCAAACTCATATGCGTGACTTGAGTGCACACCACCTATATATTTTGCAGATTGATTTTTCACAAAAGTTGATTTCAAGACACGATTTCATGGTTAAACTCCGATCTAGTGGCATTGGGTCTCAAGTACACTACCGACCAATTCCAACACAGCCGCACTATCAAAAAATGGGCTTTACAACTAGTGCTATTCCTGAAGCTCTCGAGTATTACTCAACTTGCTTGAGTATTCCTATACACCCACAAATAACAAAGGGGCAGCAACGGAAGATCTACAAAAAAATCGTTAAGCTACTAAATGAAAGTTACTAGGGATGGTCGATATTCGATTTTGTGTCTTGCATTAACACCAAAGTAGATTGATCATCTGATTGGCAAGTTGCTTAGGTACTCTAGCAATTGAATTTTCCCTTGAATTACTGCAATCCCATCTCTCTCTGGCGGTATTTCCCAGTTTCCAACATCTATAGGAACATAGTAGATTGAAGGACGCTTGAGTTGCGAAGCAAGCAATACAGGAGAAGTGAATGGCAATCCTATAACCACATTAGTGGATAAAATTGCTCCAAGAACCTCCAGTCGAGAGTCCAAAAGGATGACTTTGTTTTGACTTTCAAGTTTATGCAATAAATCAACATAGCCCCTACTGTGTTGGACTCTCTCACCTTGACGGAACAAATATGGACGTTTTGGTTTTAGGTGAAGGCGAACACCTAATTCTGAAGCTATATCTGCTAGGTCATTGATGGCTTCACTACACATTCTTGGTGTGTAGAAAGTCTCAAATTCAAGATTTTCAAATGGTGTCACATCAAAAAATAGAATTCCCTTTAGTTCTTGCTCAGATGATGTGTCATGCTTAGTGGTTTCGAAAACAATTGGTCCCGCGACCGTAACTTTAGAATATGGATACTGTCTCACCAAGAACTCTTTATGAGAATTTGACCACACATAAAGATTATCGATATAACGAGAATTAGCGGCAACTTTAGGTTCAATCGGCCTATGCCCTTCCCTCTTAAATGGCAAAGAATTGTTTGAATACCACACGATGTGTCTATCAGAGCGTTGAACATAGAAAAGTACGGGAAGTAATGCAAGTTTTGACTGCGTAGTTACTAATCTAAAGTTCAATCTTGTTAACATCATTTGCCATATCGGAAACTCTAAAAAAATTCTATCCGGGGCAACGAAGAATATTGCCCAATTACGTCTGATAGTTGTCGAAACTAACATGATAACTTTCAAAACTATTTTCCATCTAGACCTAATAGCAAAATTATCTCTGAGAACACGAAGTGCCAGTACCGGAGCATTTCTACTTCTAGAATCGAGAAATGAGGAGATGAGATTGTTTCTTGATTCAAAAAGAATCTGATCCACATTATCAAACAAACTTGGTAATTGTCCACGCAGGTTCTCAATTAGATTATCAATGTCTTTGTTGGAATTCAGAAATCTTTCCTCAAACCCAAAAAGCAAGGCAGTTTTTTTGAATTTCCTTCTGGTACGAGGGAGGCTCGCGGCAACAATCAGAGCAAAAATAAAGAGACATGATTTCATCATTCCTCTTAGTACTCTTTTTCTACTAGTTCGCAAAGCTCCAGTTGAAATGTTGTACTCTGATTGATCACTAGAGTAAATGAAGTCACCATTGAGATTTTGATAATCCGTAGAATCATGTCTAAACATGTACAACAAAGATTCAAATATTATTGGTCGGAACTCTGTTTCCATCCCCGATTTTTCCAGCATGCTGAAAAAAGATTCCTCTACTTCTTTTTTCTTGTAGTTGGTGCTTTCAGGGCTCATAGTGTTTTCTTTCACCACTGATCTATTTCTAATAACTCTGCGAACTGAGCTCCCGGATTTCTTTTGAACACCTCTAGTTTTAGAATTTGATTGGGACTCAAGTTATTCTCATGGATCTTTAAGAGGTGCCCTTCTCGAGGCTCAAAACGATTCTCTTCCTGCAATCCTAATTGGACACCTAAACGATAAATCTCATGCTCTTTATGTATCTTCACGGATTCATATCGCCCGAAAATAATTGTGCCTAAGATTTCTAAGGCTCTGGCATTTCTTTTCATTCCGATTTCCACAATCTCATTCGAAGAGCGAATAAAATAAAATGATTTATCTTCGGAAATCTCGATCTTGTAGTTTGGTAATTTCAAGATTTGCTTGAAACTTTCTTCGGAACGAATCAAGAAGAAATTCATACAAGAGTGCGCTTGCTCGTGCATGGCGACAAGGTTCGCCAGATCTCCTTCTTCCGGGATATACATTCTTTTTTTAAGCGATTCATGGACACCTGGAATGTGGCTGAGTTTTATTTGACTGAAATGAGAAAAGCCCACAAATCCAAGTTTTGAATAAAGATCTTTCACAGCTCGGCGGGCAATTACAAAAGTCACTCCCGCTCCATCTCGTAACGCCATTTCCTCCGCAAGCTGGGTTACTTTATGGGCCAATCCTTGGCCCCTGTTTTCGCTTGAGACTATCACCTGCGTTAGAAAACAAATCTTCACAAATGTTTCATCAAGTTTCATTTGTTTATACACCAAAAGAAAGCTAGCACAAACTGATTCATCTTCAAAAATTTCATAGTACTTCGCCTCTGTCAGCGGATCACTTATTCCTACACTGAAACGCCGTAGAAAGTTAGGATACAAGTCTGTATTTCGCAGAAACTCATAACGCGACCTGGCCAGTACATACTCCAAATTTTTTTCGTCAACTTTCATCTCAGCAAACTTCATTTTTTGACTTTTTCATTTAGGTACGCATAGACATGGGTAGGTTGAACTACTCCGTTAATTTGAACTCTATTCAATTCGCGCAGAGATTCAATCCCCGTCGGAAATCTGCACTCAACTACTGTTGGAATAACTCCGAAGTTTAGAGAGTCTAAGTCCCGATTGCTTGGATATGTAGTCGATGGTACCTTCTCAATCGCTTCTTGGTATCTTGATCGTTGGTCAGCATAAGTCGCAGCCCAGTTATCCAGTTCAACACTAAGGACTCTCACTTGAGATTTGTTTAGTACTGGATGAGAGAATTCATATCCTTCCCAAATCCGATACGCCGAATGATTTTTTGACTTAAATAAGGAAAGAGGGGCGCGAAAGATAAGATTCTGTTTAGGTAAATCATTTCTAATCTTCTTTAGTTCTAGAGCATCACCTTTATCTCTGCACCAGATTATTCCTCCAAATGTTGTTCCGAGCAGTTTGGGGAGAGACCATACTTCAAATCTAGAATTTGTCTTGCAGACAGTGCCTCCGATTGGGTAAAAACTGTCTGCAGAATCTTCTAGGAAGACACGAGTGAGCATTTCTTGTTTTTGATGAAGTCCCCATTGGTTATGGATAATGTCTCGGGGTTCATTTGGGAGCGGTGTATGTGGGCTTTTCCCGGCCATAAATGCAGCTGTAACAACGCATTGGCTTGCATAAGGGAATAGAGAAACATCTTGTGAGTCATGAAAGTTTTTTAGAGCCAACATAATTCCCACTCTTGCACTTGCAAGCAATACAGGGAAACCTCCGGCGAAACTTCTCTCGAATCTGTCTTCGAGAAGCGCGATGTCCCCATTTCCTTGGAGAGAGAATTTAGCTCGTGGTCGGATCCAAATATCTCCTTCATGACCCATTTTATAGTTCCGCTTTCGCAAGCAACGATGTGTGAATAGAGCCACCAAAATAGCCTTTGAACTCCTCTATTTGTTTCTCCTTGTTTGATAACTCAAATATTGATGATGTATGTTGCGTCCCCATCCAGATTTCATTTATTCCTCTACCTTTGAATTCTTGGATTGCAAAATCAATGAGCTGATGAGATAGCCCGCCCCTATTATTGGGTTCCGACGCGCTAACTCCATAAAACGCAGCTCCTGAATTAGTCATAAAGAATGCAGATGTCAAAACCGTTTTCTTAATACTCCCGCTTACAATCAAGCCCGAACCATTGAGAATCATTTCAAGTTGTAAATCCCAACTTTTATCAGATCGGGTAGTTCTTCCCGCCGACAGAAGATGAAGCTTTCGAAGTGATTTGAATTCATGCTCAATTGACTCTCGGTTGTTCTCGCTCGTTGTAACTTTGATTTCCATAGATTGATTTTTTAATGCCTCCCGAACAGACTTAGAATATTCAGACCTAATCAATTCTGGCGCCCTTGTCAAATCAAGAATCCTGTCAAATCTAGGCGTAACATTCGCGTTCGAGAAGAACAGTTTTTCAATTTTATTTGATCTCAGAGCGTTTGTATTGATTTGAAAGACATGAGGAATACTAATTCGTCCATTTGCCACCAAAACATTTGAATCATTTAGCTCTTGAAGGAGAATTTGAGTAGCCTCATTTATTTCCTCAACGGTTGCGGTTTCTGAGACTATGAGTGCAGATGGCAATCCGAAATAGCTCATTTTGTAATTCTTTTTTTCTGAACTAGCGGGCGTTGAAAATAGCAAGCCAAGGATAGTTTTTTTAGATGAACTTATTAGGAGTGACGTATTTTCCTCAGATTTAGAGTTGAGCTCCCTGTAATAGTCAGAAAATGGGCTTGAATAGACTGGGTTAGTTTTAGAGGTTGAAATGAAAGAATCTAGAAGTTTGTTGAATCCTAACATTCCAAACTTAACAATTTCAAACTTAGTGTCCACTTTAACTGCCTCGTTTGCCATTGAAGAAAAGGGAACCTCTGCTCAGGTTTTAGGTTTTCCCGAATAAAGAGAGCATAGGAACACAGGGTCAGGTTTAATTATACTACTGTATGACCGTGAGACTTCGAGAAATTGGCATATCCGAGGAGGCTTCAGTATTTATTGTGGCTGAAATTTCAGCAAATCACCTTGGGCGAAAAGAATCTTGTATTGATCTGATAGACGTTGCGGCTGCTGCAGGTGCCAATGCTGTCAAATTTCAAACATATAGAGCGGACACCATTACATTGGCTTCCGATTTGGAAGATTTCGCAATTCCAACTGAAAGCCCTTGGGCAGCATATAGAAATCTGTTTAACTTGTATTCTGAGGCAAGCACTCCTTGGGAATGGCATTCGGATCTTTTTGAATACGCAAAAGCTAGAAACTTGCTGGCGTTTAGCAGTGCCTTCGATGAGACGGCTGTCGAATTTCTCGACTCCCTGGGTAGTCCCTTGCACAAACTAGCCTCGCCTGAAATTAATCATATTCCGCTGATAGTTAAAATGGCACAATCTGGTAAGCCAATTCTAATTTCGCTTGGGGTAGCTTCCAAATATGATCTCGAATTAGCATTACGCACTATAAAGGATAATGGAAATCCAGACGTAGTTATCATGCAGTGTGATACAAATTATCCTGCAGAAGTAGAAAATGCAAATATTCTTCAAATACCAAGAATTCAACAAGAGTACAACTCCATCACAGGGTACAGCGATCACACTACAAGTTCAGTCTCTGCTGTTCTAGCAGTTGGGCTTGGTGCCAAAGTTTTTGAGAAGCATCTGACTCAGGATTCATCGGAAGCTTCTATAGACGGGTTTTTCTCCGCAACAGAAAATTCATTTCGAGAATACGTTCGTGACTTAAGGGCGGCAGAAGGAGCGTTAGGGATTACTTCATTCCGCTCCACAAATTTAGATTCACGTAGCAGAAGCAAGAGGTCTGTGTATCCGAAAAAAGACATCAAGAAGAATGCCGTTTTCACAAAGGACAATCTGGGTGTTTTTCGTCCTGGTTTGAGTCTCGCCCCAGAGAAACTCGATTGGATTATTGGAAAATCAGCAGCTAGAGATATCTCGATCGGGGAGCGCATTAGCGAACTTGATGTGATCGAATAATGAGTAGCTACTTAAGCCTAGTTTCAGACCCCCTACAATTTGGACGGGGTCATTTGACTCGGCAACTACAGGTCCAACTTGAGTTTGAAAAATTAGGAATTAAGCACTCTATCTACCTCAATACTTCTGAATCTGCATCGTTAATACTGAAGGGGGAGACCACCCTACTTCTTGACTTATCTGTCCTGGATTCTGAGCCCTCGAAAGATTTTCTAAAACAGTTCACTGAAATAGTTGGCTTTGATTGGTCGGGCGAATTTGTTCCAGATCGCAATTTTGTAGTGGTATCACATCCAGACAAGACCTATCAAGCCTCGAAGGATGTGTCGATAGGTTTACAGAATTTGATTATCAGGCAGGAGATATCGACCTTAAGTGAGAGTTTGACGGAAATTAAACTGGAGCACTTATTGATTTCACTCGGTTATAGTTCTGAGAAAAAGGCTTATCTCAAAGCACTATCACTCGCCAAAGATTTACCTGTGATGCCAGTAATAATTGCTTCAGGACGTGAATTGGACATATCTTCATCAGAAGATTTAAGAATTGTCGTTGATTCACACAACTTCATTGAGCTTTTGTCATCAGCGAAAGCAGTCATTTCAAACGGTGGGACAACTTATATCGAATCGCTTTTACTTGGAAAATCGGTATTGCCCATTCCCCAAACTGATGATGAGGAATATTTTGTCGACACTATAAGCTCAATAACATCTCCCGATTTAACACTTCCAGGATTTTGGAGGCTAGATGATCAAAAAGCCTCAAAAGCAGGTGTTGGTTTTTACGGAGCGGAAAGAATTTGTAGGATTATTAAGGAAGGTTTATGAACTACCTAGTTGTTTGTACGAGTGGAAAATGGCAAGTACCTATTATTCGTCAGGCAAAGTCCCGAGGGCTAACATGCATTGCAATTGATGAGAATGCGAATGCGCCCGGTTTCGAACTTGCTGATCATATAATTGTTGCTGAGTTATCAAATCTCACGTATATCGTTGGGGAAATCCGAAAGATAACAGACGAAATTTTAGGGGCTATTAGCTTTTGTTCCGATGCAGGAATTTCTTTAGCCCAGACTCTAAACAGAGATTTTCAGTGTCCATCTAGATTGCTTTATGATACTGAAAATGCCATAAACAAAGTCAGTCAAAGAAGGTTGTGGGAAAAGAACCATATAGCGCAACCTAATTTTAAGGTGTTTAAAAGCCCTGAGTTAGCACAGCTGCATGGCTGTACCGCAAATTTTCCTCTTGTAGTGAAACCCAGCGATTCATCAGGGAGCCGTGGAGTTTCAATTGTAAATCATCGAATTGATTTGAGAGAAGCCATCGAATCGGGTTTTAGATTTTCAAAGACCGGTGAGATAATCATTGAAGATTTTATGGTTGGAACTGAATACACAGTTGAAGTACTTGCCATCGATGGCAAAGTGCATGTTCTACTCATCACGCGGAAAGTGAAAGTAAGTGAGAAAACTCGCACCGTTTCCCGAGAGCTTAGGAGCATCCCTCCAGACAATCATTTGTATGAAAAAATCTCTGAACTTGCAGTATCTGCATTCAATGCTTTGGGCATAAACAACAGCCCAGGCCACTTGGAGATGATTGTGGATGAGGAGGTTGGTCCGGTGGGTGTGGTCGAAGCCGCATTTAGGGGCGGGGGGTTCAATCTCGCTGACAGATTAGTCCAACTGACCACTGGCTTTGATTTAACCGACTCTTGCCTAGATCCGTACTTGAATGAAAGAAAGTCAGTGGCAGAAATTGGCTATAACCCCAGTGTTTTATTCTTTCGACCAACACAAAGAGGAAGGCTTGTTAAGATATCTGGGCTGGATAAGGCAAGCGAAATACAAGGGGTCGAGATTGAAATTCTTGGTGTGCTTGGTGAGGTCTACGCGGACCCAACTACAGATGGTGATCGCTTGTGTACGATAATTGCCACTGCTTCCAGTAATGCCGAGTTAGAGGAAAAAATGAACCGTGTTGAAGAATTTCTGGAGTTTAGTTTTGAGGATTCCTAATGGAAATCTTTGATTCTCATTTGCACCTTGCTCAAAGTTCTGACTTAAACTGGTCATTCGCTAAGCTCACTGAAAACATGCGCCTCGCTGATGTAAGCGGCGGGTTGATAATCTGTAATCAAAATGATGCTTGGGATTTTGAACAAGTGGGTGAGCTTGTGGGTTTAAATCGAAACTTCAAGCTTGCAATCAGCCCCGACTTGAATGTTTCGACTAGGGCGTTGGGAAAGGCAATCAAAAACTGGAAGAGAGTTGGTGCTGTTGCACTTAAAATTCATCCCCGTATTCAGAAAACAAATCTTCAATCAAGGCAGGTAGATAACTTGGTCCGACAAGCTCAAGATTTGAATATGCCAATAGTTATATGTTCCTTTAATGACGGTTCTTGGAGCCGAATTGGAATGACAAATATGCAGTTTTTAAAACTTGCGGATGATTTTCCTGGTGTGAAATTTCTATGGGCTCATGCCGGAGGGCATAGTGTATTAGATTTTATGTTTATGGCTCGAAGAGTTCCAAATGTATTCCTTGACACTTCATTTACTCAGTCCTATTTTTTTAAGGGTGCTGTTTTAGAAAATTTAAACTACGCAACTGAATCTTTAAAGAATAGATTTATGTTTGGAACTGATTTTGAACTCGATTCTTACCCTGAATCAGTTAGAAGGTTAAGCGATTTCTACCTATCACACAATCTTGATCGAACCGCTTTTTTCGCTGGTAACTACAAATTTTTTCTAGGCATAAATGAATGATTTAGAGAAAATTGTATCTTTGTACAATGAGAGGGTAAAAAGATTTGGTTATAGTGCCGAATCGGTTGGATGGAAGTCTACTGACCAGCAATTGCTGAGATTTAAAATCCTCACCCAGAACTTGGATTTAGGGAACCAAACATTACTTGACATCGGGTGTGGATTTGGAGACTTGTACAAGTTTCTCTGTGAATCACATTCTACCCCTTCGCAATATACGGGAATTGATGTGTCTGACGAAGTTCTAAAGGTGGCGGGACAAAACTATAGAAATGTCCCTGGTGTTGCTTTTTTTAAGCGGGAACTAATGTCCACAAGTCCAGAGCTTTACGACTTTGCGGTTGCTTCTGGCTCTCTGAACTACAATTTAGATCAAGATATGTCTGAATATTTCGAAGAGTTTGTAGAATTTTATGAGTCTCGCGTGCGCAAAGGGCTTCTGATCAATTTATTGTCTACAAAAGTGGATTACAGGCAAGAGATCCATGCACATTACTCTCCTGAGTACGCTCAGTCTGTTTTTCAAAGGCATTTTGAGAATGTTCGGTTAATTGAGGGTTATGGCCTTTACGAGTTCACTATCCAGGGGTTAAGGTAAGTTATGAATTTAGAGTCTTATATCGTTGAATTGATTCGAAAAAACCGTATCTCCACGACAGAGATTGCTGATGCGTTAGGCAAAACAGGCAGTTTGCCAGGTGTTCTCCCTCTCAATTCTCTAAAGTATGCGGTCGGTAAAGTTAGATTGATACAACCTTTAAACGACTCGAACTACGTTTTACATGAAGAGCTTGAACACGTTGAACCTGGGGAAGTGGTACATATTAAGCCAGTGAATTTCTCAAATGTTGCAGTCTTTGGAGATCTGGTTGCTAAATATACGCTACTGTATAAACAAGCGGCTGCCATAGTCGTAGAAGGAAATGTTCGAGACACAGCACGTCTAGTTCGTGAGCAATATCCAATTTGGTATACGAGTTCAAATCCAGTTGGCGCAGTTAATTTCAAGACTCATTCGGATGAAGAACGTATCACAATTGGAGATGCGGGTTGCGGCGGAATAGCAGTCTGTGATGAAGGTGGAGTAGTTATCATCCCCGCTAGTTCTATCGACTCCAAACTCTCTCAAAAACTAGAACATATTGAAGCTCTTGAAGACTTGTGGCACTATTGTTTGAATACCCTTAAATGGAGTACTTTTGACATCGTAGTGAAAAAGCGATACCTGCAGGATAGTGAAGACATTCCTGCTTCGTTGTTGAAATCAATTAATAGCCTAGGGGGCCAATAGAGTGTCAAACAATCTTGACCAACATGTAGCTGAAATCAAAACATATGGCTATACGATTATTGAGAATGGAAATAGAGATTTTGAAAAGCATCTTCAGCTAGTCAAAGATATTGCCCGAATATCTGATTCATCTAATAAGTCTTTACATTCTGATCGGGCGCAAGATCATCTCATTTACAACCTTCAGAATAAAGACGTTGAATTTGTCAAATTATTATCTAACCCCATAGTCCAACAGCTGATAGGAACATTCTTGAATGATAAGTACTATCAGGTGCAAGATGAGAGCCTACCAAACTATATTTTGAATTACTACAACGCTAGATCTTCGGGAAAATTTCTTGATCTTCATATAGACAGCCTTGTTCCAGCTCATGGTGACTTTACTTGGGCCATGCAGGCTGCGTTTGTTCTAGAAGATATGGATGAAGAAAATGGGTGCACTGTTGTCGTTCCTGGGAGCCATCAGTCTGGGAATTACAGTGATAGGACACTTGCTAAAAGGTACCCGTTGACAGCAAAAGCGGGTGACATTGCGATTTGGGACAGCCGCTTATGGCACGGTACTTTAGATAATATTTCTGGTCGCTCCCGCTGGGTGCTAATTGCGACCTTCACTCGCTGGTGGGTAAAGCAAAGTATGGACATGACGCGAAAACTTCCCGAGGCAATTTATTCTCAACTGAGCGATTCTGAGAAATTGATGCTTGGTTTTTGCAGCATTCCTCCTTCTGATGAATCAGGGTCAATTCACACAAAGAAGTCTTACTCCGAATTACTTCCGAAAGTGTCTGACTACAACACTTAATTAAGCCTCTTGAATCCAGTTTGAGCTGGTTTTGAGTCCAACAAGTCTTCCAATTTTTTCGCGGTGGTAATCCTTTCAAGCACTTCCTTTAGATTGTTTTCATACCTCTCGAGATGGCTTTCTGTGTGGGCGATGCTTGGATAGAAAATGTTTGAGGCAAGGATATTTCTCTTTAACATCTCCTGGGTGATTAAGGTTTTTAAAACATTCCCATCCGGCCCCTGAATCGAATGAGCAGAGAGTGCAGGTATTCCAGAGATCTCAATCTTTAGCCCTGTTGACTCAAATGTTCGCTTCCAGACTTCGCGCATCTGAGAGCCAGTACTGGAGATCTTCTTCCATGATTCTAGTTTCCCAATTTCCTCTAAAGTGGCAAGTGCTGCCACGTAACCAATTCTCTCTGACCAAAATGTACTGCTTATGAATGTTTCATTGGCGGAGGACATCACGGACTCGCGTCCAATAAGCGCAGTTATGGCGAACCCGTTTCCGAGGGCTTTACCGAAGGTTGCCATATCTGGCATTATTCCAAACTTGAGATGAAGTCCACCGTACGTTTCGCGAAACCCAGAAGTGCATTCATCAAAAATTAGCACTATATTGTTTTTAGAACATTTCTCTCGCACTGCTTCAAGGTATCCAGGTTTAGGTTCGACCGATCTCATTACTTCCATCATCAAGACACCAATATTCTGATTTCGATCGAGTATCTCTAGATCCTCGAATGAGTTATATCTGAGGGCATGTGTAAGGCCCGCCAATTCTTTTGGGACTCCGGTAGGATTGAGGCCCGGCAATAAGTGTTCATTTAGATTAGTGTTTCCGGACAAATTGGCCGACAAGTACCAATCGTGCCATCCGTGATATCCACATATTGCAACCTCATTTCGGCCTGAAGCCGCTCGGGCAATTCTGATGGCAATCGCGTTAATTTCACCGCCAGTTCTTGCAAATTTAGCACTATCAGCCCAAGGGTGTAATTCAATCAATTTTTCGGCTAAGTAGACTTCTTCAGGACAATTAAAGGTCGACATATTAGAAGAATCAACACACTTCTTGACTGCCTCATCAACGGGTCTGTATGCATAGCCCAAGGTGTTGGTACCAATCCCCATAATGGACATGTCTAGATAAGAATTGTCATCTAAGTCCCAAATTTCACATCCTTTAGCTCGAGAATAGTAACTTGGCCATCCTTCTTGAAGAAACATCTCCGGTCGCTTTGAAAGTAACATGTTCCCACCTGGAATGACACGTTTAGCTCTCTTATAAACTTTTGAGCCAGTGTTCATTGATGCCCCCTCATTGCTTTGAATATGAGAATTAAAATCTCGAAGCTCTGGATTAGCTTCAAACAGTTGAAGAATTTCTTTGCAAGATATTGTTTCAGGATCACTTGCAAGTAAGTAAATCTGACGCGCAACCGATAAGTCTTCTGGTTCATCCACAGTTAGGCGAATGTGTGAGAAGTCTTCAGATTGCTCCGATTGGGTGGCTTTCTTCGCAATTCCTTTTATGTATGGGGTCACATGTTCGCGATCATACTGCGACGTTGCCTCCAAATGCGCTCTGCTTAGAACATTTCTGGTAAAGACATCAACGTCCATACCATCCGGAAACACAAACGGTTCTTGATTACAGTAATATTCAGCATTTTCTTGCAGAAGTCTTGAAATTGATTCATCAATCAATTCGGGGTCAATAAATGGGCAATCAGAAGTTATTCGGATGATTACATCGGCGTTAAAAGCTTCTGCGGCTTCAAAATATCGTGAAAGTACATCTCTTTCTGAACCTCTAAATGATGCCACTCCATACTTTTGAGCCTCAATCACTATTTTGTCGTCTGCAGAATCGGTCGTTGTTAGCACAACAACTGAATTTGCTAACTTGGAACGTAACGCTCTAGTGATACCTAACCCAAGAACGGTGTGATTTCGCCCCAGTTCCATGGACACCTTACCGGGTAACCGGGAAGATTTCATTCGGGCTTGAATCATGATGACTACGTTAATTGGTCCATCTCCTTGGATCCGTGAGTTCCTCTGGGATAACTCTAGGGTAACGTGGCAAGTCTTTTACTCCAGCCACGTTGAATATCAGTTGCTCTAACTGTTCGACTGAATCTACTCCTACGACAATCTCATCAATATCTAGGTTGCCAAACACAAATGCCGCGCAATATATCTGCGGATTAATGTTCAATTCAAATGTCCATTTTCTCCACCCGGAGATGATGTCTGACAATTGGCCAGGCAGATATTCACCACCTGCATTCTCTTGAATAAGAAGTCCTTGAAGATAAATAGACCTTGCCTGAAGTTTGGGGAGCCTTCCCTTGCGATATGCTGCTAACCAATCTAGGCAGTTTGAATCTAATGGGTTGTGTGGAAATTGCACTACGTCTAAGTTCTGCCAGCTTTCCAAATTCACCAGCTCCTCTGGCCTATAAATAGAAATGCCAACTTCTGGAATGCCCAGAATCTCTGAAATTCTCTTCAGATCCTGGACGACTAGTTTTGCACGACTGATTCGATAAAGTTCCGGAGTGTGAATTAACAGGCACTGGACTTGGGCGTTACTTGTGGCAATTCTTGCGGCTTGTAGAAGATCATCAAATGATTCGTAGACTTCTGGAAGTTTAAACTTTGTTTGAATTTCCCATTTTAAGCCTGTTTCCAAGATTACATCTTCTGCAAATTCATAATCCTTTGCGGAATCAACTCTCTTTATCCCGGTGCGCCAGATATCTTGCAGGATTTGAGAAGTCAGTTTACCCCTGGGTTGTATTCCATAATTTGGGCTTGCATTTGCCATCCCCACTAAAATTCTATTTATATTATCCATCGAAAATCCTTCATGATTGGAATTCTAAGGACATCAGTGAGGTCAGGTTCTTATATCCCATGATTTAGTTTATAGATACAAATGTGAGTATTGCACCTGTTGCGAGCAGATTATTGAGGTTTAAATAGTGTCTAGGGGTGGAATCTAGTCCAGGGCAACTATGCCCGCGGGAGTGCTGAGATGCACTGAAACAATCCCTGATTGGTCATCATTTGTTGAAGGGTCAACCCATTCAATGTTGACTTCCCCAAGTGATGCAAGAATGTCGTCTTTAAACCAAGAGTCAGAAAGCTGATTGTTATCAGCAATAACTATCTTCTCTATCTCAGCCAGTGGCGTCCCATCCTGTGAAGGATGATCTGCCGACAACCATTGAATGAAGAATGGAAATTCACGTGTATCTGCAATTTCCTTCACGCCAATTTGCTTCCACTTTAAGTCTGTTCCGTTTGGGCGTGTACGGTGACCTTCAATTGCATCGCGTCCAAACTTCTCTTCAATTGGTGAAATGTCCTTTGTACTAAACACCCAGGTAAGCCAGCCACCACCCTCATTGGCCTTTTTAGATACAGCTTTACCCCAAGGGGTTTGTTCTGTCGCTGGGTGATCAAGAGGACATACAACTTCGATGTACTGACCATTCTTCAATGAAGCGGTGAAGTTTCGAGTTCCAAAACGTGGGTGGATCCCTCCGTCGACGAATGTACTGCCTAGTCGAGAGCCTAATCGTTGAACCGTGTCAGCAAGTTGGTCATGGGAAGTAACATATGAAACATGATCTAGGCGCATGATGGAATTCTGCACCTAGATTACTAATATTCAAAATTGGGTCTTTAAAACCTGCTATTCATGCTGGGCTTATGGTTGAAGATTGTCGAGATTATTGTTCACTTCCCGATGGCTAATCTATCGCTTTGGATACTCTAGGGCATGGCCAGTCAGAATCTGAAGTCTATCCAACGACTGCGGGCTATCGCTGTCATTTCAGTAGTTTGCTACCACATTTGGGTGATGGGCTACGCAGATAACTTGGCCGTCTTCCGATACGGGCATTGGGGGGTCCAGTTATTTTTCATGATCTCGGGATTCATCATGATGCAGAAATTGCCAACATATCGAAATCTAGTTCACTTCGGTAGCAGAAGGCTTCGACGGCTGTGGCCGCCTTTATTCGTGATTCTCCTCTTGTCATTACCATTTGCATTTTTGGTTGCTGGCAATGGAAATTATGAAGAAATTACAGCTTGGAACTACTTATCAAGTTTCTTTATGTTTAATCCGATGCTTTTAAATGGAGTACTAGGAACTTCGTTGAACTATCCGTTTCAAATTCTTTGGACAATATCAGTAGAACTATCGTTTTACTTCGCAATTTCCACTATTTATTTCACTTTCGGAAGAAGGTACCTCAATTTAATGATCGGGCTTCTACTAATTAGCGTATTATCAGTTTTCCTATACTTGAGCGAGTCATCGCTTTTCTCTCTTCGAGGTTTCACCCTGGCCCTCGGACTTTTCTACTTTCCTTACTTCTTATTCGGTTGTGCCATTTGGCTAATTCTTAATCAAACCAAACTTCGTTTCTGGCAAATATTTTTAGCCGTATTTGCATTTCTTCTCGCTGTAGTCTCCACGCCGCAACCCCAAGGTGAGTTGCATCGAGTTCTTACATTGACAGGGATTGCAATTTTATTCTGTTTGATGATTATGTATGGCTCTACTTCAAATAATCTTCCGTACAGAACTCTCGAAGTTATCGGTGACCTCTCTTATGAAATCTACCTCGTCCATGGAATCTTGATCTTTCCTGCTTTAGAATTCTTCCTCCCCCCCCCAGTTTTTTTAAACCAGATTTTGTAGTTGGTCCCGTGGGGGCACAGGCGATTTTGGCAGTCCTCTCCCTCGCATTGACGCTGTATGTGAGCCGCTGGATAAATAGGTTCATATTGCGCAGTTCCAATAAATACTAGGATTTATTTTTCGAAATTTGGCACATAAGCGCTTCGCAGGTAACCAACGGGGCTGCATTGTGTGCAAGGTTGGAGCGTGCATCCATGAGTGCGTTGATCTTCAAAATTGTCGAATGCTGTGGGTGAGATGAGGCGTAGCTTTCAATCTCTTCACGCATATCTGTATTTATTATTGACTTTATGTTGCCTGATTGGACCATCATGACATCTCGGTAGAAGGTCGCGATATCAAGAAGTGCGCCATCTATTGAGTCGCGGACCATTCGGATAGCTCGAGATTTTTGTTCCTTCTCAAGCTCTTTCACTGCTTTAGATCCACCAGTTGCCATGCCACGGCCTGTGGCGCCTTTCCCATAAGCTTCTTGAAGTTTTTCAATCTCAATTTCATCGCGTGACTCTGAAGTTGTTCTTGCTTCCTCGGTTGCAATATCTACAAGAGTTTGTGCTGCCTGAAGAGCGGAAGCCAGTGAGCCCAGTTGCATAGGTAGTTGCATGACTACTTTGCGATTACTGCGTGCAACTTCATTCGTTGCCAAATATCGCGCACGACCAATATGTCCCTGACTTACCTTTGCAGCAAACTGCGCCATATCTGGTGAAATCTTGTCTCTATTAATCAAAACTTGAGTTACGGCTTCGGTTGATGGTGTGCGAAGTTGTAGGTGGCGACAACGTGAGCGAATTGTC
>JACCDO010535653.1_pt1 | contig 37623 bp, 33 predicted proteins | sample 7446101 | NCBI WGS metagenome assembly JACCDO01 (sample SAMN15323440, study PRJNA562643) | freshwater metagenome | isolation source: river surface water | place: USA:Blue River Watershed | collected 2017-08-16 | reverse complement strand
AGAAAAAAAAGTTATAAAATAATCTCAATAACTTTTAGTTTTTTTTCAGACCCCCCTGAAAACAGGAAATTCAATTCTTACAGTACCACAGAAACGCCGATTTTAAATAAATCTAGTAAAAACACCTGTCCTGCAACAAAACACGTGAACACGAACGCCAACAAATGATTTTTTTGGACAAAGTCTACAATGGTGGGGGGAGAAGTGAGGAGAATTTGTTAAATTATTTGTTAAGATAGTAATATAGATAATGAACGGCTCCGGGATAGATGAGTTGACTTTGTTACAGACAGAAAAAGTACATATGGTGTTTGCAGGTGAACACCACGAAGCTTACAACATTGATAAACCTAATGTACTACATAGATGGTTAAACCAATCACTACTAAGGAATGCATACCTGATAGTAGAGGATTTGCAGTTTGCAGAGGAAACTTCTGTAAAGTCTGTAATACCTAGATATTTTCGGCCTGAAAATATATATTCTTCCGATGATGTCAGAGAAGAGTTTTTTATGATCACAACACATGATAGTATTTGTAACGAATACACCCCTTTTTATGTTGATAAAGCGCCAACCGCAAAAGATCTTGTTAACTTTTTATATGTATCTGGAAATTCTTCAAAACTTGACCAAGAAACACTGTACAAGGAAATGAACCAATATAAAACCAGATATGAAAAATGCGTAAATTCTACCAAGAACGCCCCTGAGGCCACATGCGCTGATCCGGGATTAGCTGTGTTCATAGAGCTAGCGACTAAATACAACACGGTGTTTAGTTTATTGGCTGGACCTAACAAAGATACTATAGCTAACTGTTTATCTACTACTGTGCGTGATATTATGAAATGTCCGGAAATAAATGTTGTAGATACATCCGAGGAATCCGAGGAATCAGATAGTTCAAGTTCTGGGAGTTCTGGGAGTTCGTCCAGTTCTGGGAGTTCGTCCAGTTCAAGTTCTAACAGCCAACGCCAAAACAAAAGAAAATCCCGGAATTTCGCCGACACAGGTAAGATTATTAGTAATCTAATAGGAGCAGACCCAATGGTTAATTTGCTATCTAGTGGATTTACTGTGAAAAACAAAGATGTGTTCTCTTGTCTGTTTGTGTATGAAATAATGATGTATAAATTCATAACATATAATTTTATTTACCGCGTTGCCAGATGGGTTAACAAATACTTTCCTAATATAAACTTTGATCAAGACTTATACGATGATATTTTATCTTTCATACACACAGCAAATAGAAAAATACAACCATTCGATAAATCTATTACTGTTTTGTGTAGAATGTTCGACTATATTGCGATCTTGCGTATTTTAGAAATATACTACAGTACCGATAAGTCCGAATTGGTGTGGATTACAGCTGGCGCAGATCATACAACATATGTTATAAGTTTTTTAACTGATCTTTTTGATAGAATTGGAATTACATACAGTAATAATACATTTGTCGGCGCGGAACACAGGGCGGTGGTGTTTGATTCTCCCAGTTCTCCTATTTCCCCTAGTTCTCCTAGTTCCCCAAATCCACAACAAGCTGCACAACCCACAGACTCTACCGAATTTCTTGATTATATTGCAGAAAATCCAGAATTTGGCATTATTCAGCCGTTTGTATTGTTTGACGCTTCTGCGCTGAATCGGCTTACTAACTTCGATGAAATTGTAAATAATTTTATGTTATCAGTTCGGTCGTTCTATCCGCTTTTAGACGTAGATGGGCTTAATCGAACTGATGCTTTAACACAGTTGTTAAATAATTGTAACAGAAATGTAAAAATACTTAAACATGTGATAGCTTTGATAACATCTGACGAGTTAAATTACAGCGTAGAAGACTTAATAAGATGCACTGGGGTTGATAAAAAAACATTACTCAACTATGGTATTATTAAACGTAAACAGATACTAATCAAAAAGCGCAAACATACTCCATCCAAATATATAGTTAACTATACTATTTATACTCTTAAAAATTTTACTAAAGCGTTTTCGCTAGATGAGTTAAAACGTACTAGCAAACATGGAATAGTCGAACACATTAACCATCCAGATAGCGTGTCGTTTAAACATATGACGCATAATGCCGGCCTTTTGGAGTTACCGTCCAATTTAGAGGCTGCGAATGTGCCCATACAGCCGACTAGCACGCCTGCACCTGCATTAGTTACAGAGTTTAACTATATATCTATGGAGGATTTATGCGACGCGTACACATATGATTTAGTAGATTACGAAGCGATAGATGTAGATGTAAATATGACGGCAGAAGATATAGAATACGCGTCTCAGCCTGGCACACCGCACACTGTACCGGGTACACCGCACAACGATCCGTTTTCACCTAATCCCTATAATACGCCACACAACGATCCGTTTGGTACACCGGGCACACCGCACACTGTACCGGGTACGCCTAACCCGTGGTCGTCTAATAGCGACCAGGAAGACCCGGAAGACCCGGAAGACCCGGAAGACCCGGAAGAAAATCCGCCGATATCTAAAAAACGCAAAACGAAAACAGGAGGTTATACAAATTTAATACCTATCGGGATACCAATGTTTCATTTGCTTTTGTTAGCTGTGTTGGTAATGGTATTCTTATACCTAGTATTTAATATAGTGTGTCAAGAAAAATGCCCACATAGATATACCGTAAATTATGGAAAATATAGATACCTTAGAATCCCTAGAATCCCTAGATGACCTAGATGAAATAAACTCTGGCTTGTTGTCTGTTAGTTTTTTTAAAAATAAACACCTTAAATTTGTTTCAATAGGTGAAATGCATCATTTATATAACATTAATAAACCCAATGTGTTCCATGAGTGGATAGTACAAGATAAAATTGCAGATGCAACTCTAATATTAGAGTCAACCCAATTGTGGAGACACGATTGCTGCCAAACGGTGCTCGGTCGGTATTTCAAACCCGATAATATTTTTTCGACTGATGCCGTTAGAGATGAGTTTATATACACAAGTTCTGAAATGTATGTTAGCTCCGGGTTTGATGATAACATTAAAGATGACGAGAGTGACTCAGATGACGATGACGAAGCGAAAGATCTACTCACTCATGCATATGTAAAAGACTTCTTAACAAATTCGAATAATCAGCCAATTCTTGAGCGGGAATATCTTACAAAATATATACAAAACCATAACAAATTACATTTGTACAATAAAAACCGTAATAGGTACGCATTTCAAACTACTAATAATCCGGGATTAGCCATATTTATGGATTTAGCAGCTAAGTACAATAACATATATAATATTTTCGCAAATTGTGAATCTAGTGAGAAATCTAATACAGACTTAAATAAGTTAGTTAATCTTATTAGACAGCTTAAAAAATATACAAAAGTAACACCGATCTCGTTTATACCATTTAGTCAAAGTTACGCATACGAGATTTTAGGCGTAACGTTTGGTAATATCGCTTTGACTAAAGTTATACCGCCTGTACAAAACATGATAATTAAATACGAATTACTGCTTTACCAATACCTAACGTATAACTTTATCTACCGAGTATGTAGATGGGTTATGAAGTATACTGATTCAGCAGCTTCGGCGGCGTCGGCGGCGTCAGCAATACCTCAACCCTTGTATATAAAAATAGTAGGGTATATGCGAACATCCACCAAAAGACGCCGCGATTATAACAAAATGATAGATATATTGGCTCGAATGCTAGATTACATAGCAATTCTCAAAATTTTAGACTTATATGATGCAGCTAGATCGGCGGACGAAGAAGCACTCGTGTGGTTAGCCGCCGGAGGAGCGCATAACTCTTATATAAACAGGTTTATGTGTTTGCTATTTAACTTGGTTGACGCCTTTACTATAACGAAAACACACGAAAGTTTGAATTATAACAACCGATATTTTGTACGGGGCGATCCCACTCCGACAATATCTAGCCAGGACTTTAGAAACTTTATAGATGCAAACCCCCAATTTGGAGTAGTAAACAAGAAAATAACCGCCAGCATAATTCAAGTATGGCATAATAGATTTGCTGATAAATCCCAACTACTGGAAATATTCAGCAATGCCATTAATTACCTATATCCACAGGTATCTAATAGAAATGCGCTTATTAAATTGTTGGCGCACCCAGATATAGATTTAGATAAACTACAGCGGTTAATTCCGTTAACTACAGCAAATGCTCCTATAAGCATCAATACATTAAAAATTATCTTAAAATGTACAGAAGAAGACTTAAAAAATTGTAAGCTTGTAATAAACTCATACTACGGCTTTGGTAGCGCCATAGTCAATCCTATATTAGGCATATTAAGCAACGCAGCTAAGCCATTTTCCAAAACAGACTTTTACCAGATTAAAAGTTACCCAATTGCAGACATATTGGCGCACCCCGATAACATTTCGTTTAAGGATATGGTTGCCGGTAAGTCGATTTTAGAGTTACCAACACAAAGCCAGGAAGATATTGCAGACTTACATCAGCTGAAACAAGAATACCAACGTCCTATTGGCACATACGTCGATATAGAAATCCCCATACAAGATTACGACTATTGCGTGGAACAGTACAAACAAGACCTCATGACAAAAGAACCATTGTGGAAAAAAACTAAACTAATAACTAATTTAGGTAGACGGGTCTACGGCAACCAATTAACCGAAGAGGAGGCAGAGGCACTTAAGCAAGAAGAGGATGAACTCTTTAGGAAAAATCAAGAGGAAGTGGCAGAAATGAAAAGAAAAAACGAAGCCGAATTAGATGAAAGAGAGGCTAAGCATCGAGAAGAACGAGAGAAGTGGCGAAGGGAAAACGAAAATAAAGAAATACTGGATTTGCCAACTATAGGCGGATTCGAACACACATTGTTGCTTTGTGGCCTCGCAATACCGATTAACCTAATTTTGTTAGCGGTGCTAGTAATGGTATTCTTATACCTAGTATTTAATATAGCGTGTCAAGAAAAATGTCCACCTAGATATACGGTAAATTATGACTAGCGAATATAGTCCAAATGAACATGGTATTTCAGATAACAATACCATAGTTTCAATTAGTTTTTTTAAAAACGAGCATCTAAGGCTTGTTTCTATTGGAGAAGAACATGTACCATATAATATTAATAACCCAAATGTATTTCATGAGTGGATTGCAGAAGACAAAATAGCAACAGCAACTTTAATATTAGAAGACAGATATGACGGAAAAACCAATATGACTTGTCAACGTCTTATAAGCCGCTGTTTCGATCCGGAGCGCATCTTTTGGACGGATAATATTAGGGATGAATTTATATACACATGCACCCAGTTATACGTCAGTGAATATTTTGATGATACAGAATACAAAGGCGATTATACTGATGGAAATTCGTATGTAAAAGACTTCTTAATAAATTCGCATACCCAACCAATTTTTGAGCGTGAATATCTTGAAAAATATATACAAAATCATATGGATTTACACTTAAACAACATACACACTCCTAAATTCATTACAGAAACGTATAGAGTGCCCGGATTAGCATTATTTATTGATTTAGCAGGCAAGTATAACAATTTATATGATATTTCGCGCAAACATGTAGAAACAAAAAAATTAGTTAATCTCATTAGAGCGATTAAAAAAAAAGACGATCCTTCCGACTCCATTGAGACAAATTTTGGTAATTTGGTATTAAAGTCAGTTCAAACTCCCGTTCAAACTATAATTATAAAATATGAACTATTACTCTACCAATACATAACTTACAACTTTATTTACCGAGTGTGTAGATGGGTTATGAAATATAAGGCAAGTAGTTCAGAAAATAGCGGCATACCTGAAAGCCAATACCAAGAAATCATAAAAATCATGATTTCTTCTATGAAGCTTAACATTGCCTGGTTTAAAATGATATCAATAATGAACCGAATGTTAGACTATATAGCAATCCTCAAGATTTTAGACTTATATGACGCAGCTAAATCAGCGAAAAAGGAAGTGTTAGTATGGTTAGCCGCAGGAGGAATGCATAATATGTACATTAACAATTTTATTATAGAGTTATTTAACATGATTGATCCATTTACTATAAATAAAAGTTATACGGGAGCTATTGCTAATTGCCTCTTTAAAAAAACAGGTGCTCTAATATCTGACAAAGACTTTAGTGACTTTACAAATAAAAATCCTCAATTTGGATTATCAAACATGCTTGGTAAATTCGAGATTATGTTAACTTCTAAGAAGTATATGAATAAAATTCATATAATAGATATACTTAAAAAGACCATAGATTACATATACCCGAACACACCTAATCGCCACGAGCTTATTACTTTATTGTCACAAAATAATATACCTATAGAGGTGCTACAGCGGTTGCTGCCTATAGCCATGATAAATGTTCCCGTAACTGTAAATGCTCTAAAGATTCTATCACAATCTTCAGAAGAGGATCTGCAAAAATATGGACTTGTGAAAAAGTCATTTCATTATGGAGAACTTACTGTTCATCCTGCACTAAGTATATTAAACAAAATTGTTAAGCCATTTTCCAAAGAAGCGTACCAGCGCATTAAAAGCTACACGATAGCTGATATGATGGCGCATCCCAATAATATGTCGTTTAGAGCCATGTATGACGATAAGTCAATTTTAGAGTTACCAACACAATACCAGGAAGAGATCGCCGAACTAAATCAGCTGAAACAAGAATACCAACTTTCTATTGGCCCATACCAAAATATAGAAATCCCCATACAAGATACTGATGATTGGGTTAAACATTACATGCCAGAAAGCATAACAGAACCGTTGTGGCAAAAAAATAACCCTAGTTACGCAAGTGCGATAGATAAAGAGAAAAAGGAATGGGAAGATGCAAACCCGGGACAAAGCCACTATGAGTATATTGCGCACATAGTGCAAGAAGAAGAAGAAATATTTGCTAAAGAGAAAAATAACTGGGAAGCGGCGAACCCAGGACAAAACTACTACGATTATTACGGTAAAGAGAAAAATAACTGGGAAGCGGCGAACCCAGGACAAAGTTACGAGGAACACTGCATTAAAGAGAGGGAGATACTAAAAGAGGCAACCCCAGGACAAACTGGCAAAATAGAAGGCGGATTCGATAGCGCATTGTTACTTTGTGGCCTCGCAATACCTATTAACATACTCTTGTTAGCTGTGTTAGTAATGGTCTTCTTATACCTAGTATTTAATATATCATGTCGAGAAAAATGCCCGCCTAGATATACGGTAAATTATGTCTAACGATTATGAACCAGATGCACAAGGTATGGCAGATAACGGCACTGTGGTTTCTATTAATTTTTTAGAAAACAAACACCTAAGACTTGTTTCAATTGGTGAAGTACATTACCTATACGATATTAATAAACCTAATTTATTTCATGAATGGATAGCACAAGACAAAATTTCAGAAGCAACTCTTATAATAGAACTCGGTTATAGAAAATCAATACACCAACTGTGCCAGGATACAATAAGAAACTATTTTGATCCTGATAATATATTTTTAACTGACGGTATTAGGGGAGAGTTTACATACCTATCTACTCGTATGTATGTAGATCCAAGTTACAGTATGTCTGATATTGATGACAGAGCAAATGATGATAATGGAACTTATTATGTAAAAGACTTTTTAACAAATTCATACAATCATCCAACTCTCGAGCGGGAATATCTTACAAAATATATGGAAAATTTTAACCAAATACATTTTAACAATAGCAAGGTAATAGAGTTCCCATTTGAGCAACGTGAAATACCTGGATTAGCAGTATTTATGGATTTTGCGGCTGAGTACAACAATGTATACAACATCATGGCCGTAGAAGACGATGTTTTAAATCTTTTAAATAATACAAATACTAAAGAACCGAAAAAAGATAATGAAGAATTGAAAAAATTAGTCAACATAATTATGCAGATTAAAAAACAAAAGGAGTATCTTGGACACCTCGAGTACCAGCACGATACCTCTGTATTATCAACAGTTCAACCTCCCGTACAAACGATAATTATAAAATACGAACTATTGCTCTACCAATACATAGCATACAATTTTATCTACCGTGTATGTAGATGGGTTATGAAATATAAGGTAACAGGCAAACGACGCCAGCGCAGTGAGTCGGTAGGGGATGATGCAACATTAAATTTCGACCAAATACCTCAATCACTGTATATGCAAATAGTAGAGTATATGCGAACATACACCAAAAGCGAACTCGAATATAATAAAATGTCATCTATATTGGCTCGAATGCTAGATTACATAGCAATTCTAAAAATATTAGACTTATACGATGCAGCTAAATCATCGGAAAATAAAGTGTTAGTATGGTTGGCATCCGGATCGTTCCATAACATGTATATTGACAACTTTATTAATTGGTTGTTCAAATTAGTAGGTGATCCTTTTACAATAGATAAAAAGTATCATGGATCCATCGCGGGACACTTTGAAATTCCAGCCGCCCCGGCTTTCATATCTGACTGGGAATTTACAGATTTTACTAATAAAAATCCTCAATTCGGATTATCAAATAGACTAGATAAATTTTATGTATTGATGACTTCTAATAGAATCAATGATAAATACCAACTTTTATATGCATTTGGAAAAACTATAGAGTACCTATATCCACACATTCCTGATAAACAATATCTTCTTAATTTATTGGAACATGACTCCATACCTTTACGTGTACTGCATCAGTTGGTTACATTAGTTACGATAAATGTACCATTAACGGTACATGCTTTAAAAATTATCTTAAAATGTACGGAAGAAGAGCTCCAAATATATGGACTCGTGCAAAAACTTATTACTAGCGATGAACTTGTAGTTCATGATGCCTTAAATATGTTAATCACCGGGGTTAAACCATTTTCCGAAGAAGCGTATCAACGCATGAAAGATTATACATTTGTAGATATGATGGCACATCCTGACAACATATCATTTAGGGATATGGTTGCAGGTAAGTCGATTTTGGAGTTACCTAAGCAAAGCGAATTAGATATTATAGAACTAAATCAGTTGAAACAAGAATACCTGCTTCCTATCAAACCATACGACGATATGGAGCTTCCTATAAAAGACTATGATTATTGGGTGGAAATTTACAGGAAGGACCTTATGATAAAAGAACCATTATGGAAAACAGATAGCCCATTACCTAATTTATCTGTATCAACAGAAGAAGATTTTCCGATGAAGAAAAGACGGGATGAACAATATGAGATAGCCAACGCCAAATATATGAAAGTAAAGGCTGAATGGGAACTTGCAAATCCAGGTAAAAATTATGAGGAGATAATATACGGCAAAGTAGAAGGCGGGTGTGAAAACGCATTGTTGCTTCTCGGGTTTGCAATACCTATGAATCTAATTTTGTTAGCTGTGTTAGTAATAGTCTTCTTATACTTAGTATTTAATATAGCATGTCAAGAAAAATGCCCGCCTAGATATACGGTAAATTATGGAAGATAATGGATTAAATTCACTTTGTTTTTTTAAAAATAAACATCTACGCGTCGTTTCTATAGGGGAAACGCATAATGTATACGATATTAATAAACCCAATTCGTGTCATGCGTGGATAAATCCAGAGAAACTTGCAAATGCGCATTTGTTATTAGAAAGTAAATATCTTTGGTGGGATGCATGCTGTCAAAATGTAATAGCCAGGTATTTTAAATCTAACAATACATTTTTTACGGATGATGTTCGCGGCGATTTTATATTTATGTGCCGCGATATGTACAAGGACGGGCCGGATTGTAATAAAGCACCAGTGGTAAAAGAGTTTTTATTAAATTCGCATAATCAGCCTATTTTTGAACGAGAATATATGGAGAGATACGCCATTGATTATCTCCTTATTTCTAATGCAAGTAATAAAGCCATTATGTATAACCATCTACATGAGAGTTCAGGATTGGCGTTATTTGCGGAATTGGCGGCCAAATATAACAATGTATATAATATTTTGTATAACCCAAAAAATGACGCGGGAACTGACATCGCAGAAGCGTCGAAAATAGCTACAATAATACGGCAAATACAGAGGCCCGAAAAGGTGCATGTAGAATCATTAACTGAGTTTACACATTCTATTGGCGAAAGTATCATAGGAATTGGCAGTTTTAATATACCCTTGCTAAATGATATGCCTCCAGATATTAAGAAAACTATTATTAAATACGAATTACTGTTATATCAGTTTGTAACTTACAATTTTATTTACCGTGTTTGTAAATGGGTATTAAAACACACCGGCGGGAGTTACGAGCCTAGTAGAAATATAAAAACGTATAACAGCTTAGGTAAATTAAACCTGGCTGAAATAATGAAGTCTATAAATATGTCGGAAAATATAGAAAGCTCTTCAAGCTCGTCACCTTCGAATACAGAAAACACGGAAAGCTCTTCAAGCTCTTCAAGCTCTACACCTTCGTCACCTTCGTCACCTTCGAATACAGAAAACACAGAAAACACAGAAAACACAATACCCCAAGAACTATATGACAAAGTTATAAAATACATGCGGGATTCCACGGAAACCATAGACCAATATAACGAGTTATCCGCGATATTATGCCGGATGCTAGACTATATAGCAATTCTAAAAATATTAGACTTATATGATGCAGCCAAATCGGGCGACAATGAAGTGCTGGTATGGCAAGCGTCCGGAAACAACCATAATATGTACATTAACACGTTTATTAATCACATATTTAATCACGTTGATCCGTTTATTATACAGAACCGATATATTAGCCACAAAGAAGAGGTAACTAAGAAGATAAATTGGCCCCAAATTACAACTAGCAACATCAGCGCATTTACAGATGCAAACCCGCAATTTGGCTTATCAAACAAAAAAATAACTGAGAATAAACTACAAAGTTGGCTAAATATTAACAGGCTATCTAAATCCCAACTGCTAAATATATTCAGTAATACCATTGATAACCTATATCCGCACGTATCTAATAGAAAAGAGCTTATTGATTTGTTGGCGAATCCCGCGATAGATGTAAACATACTACAGCGGTTAATTCCGTTAATTACGTCAAATAACCCAATAAGCGCCGATGCTTTAAAGATTATAACTAAAACTCCTAGGAAAAAACTTGCAGAATGTAAACTCGTAAAGAAATCCATGTTTAAGATATTTAATAGATATGCAATTAATCCGCTATTATTAATATTAACTACCACCGCTAAACAATTTTCCGCAGTGGAGTTTTTTAAATTGAAACCGAACACCTTAGCGGACATGATGGCGCATCCAGACAGTATACCATTCGAAAAAGTGGAGGCCGGAACATCTGTCTTACAGCTAACTGCGGCGCCAACCGCTCCAAACGTCGCAACCGCTCCAACCGCTCCAAACGTCGCAAATATCATAAACTCTGACTTAGAAGTTTCCTCGGCATATAAACTCATATCTAACGTCACAACTCCAGTCAGAGGGTATGATTATTGGACAGAAAATTGTGAGACCAAATTATGTTACAAAGTACCAAGTTGGAAATCAACTCCATTAATACCGGCAGTAATAAAAGACAGCACCGTGTACTATTACAGGGCAGCCGAAGATAATAACACAGATCCTGCTTCTTACTTAGATAAAGAAGAGTCTGTATCGCGTAGCTTGTCAAATGTATCTAACTCATCTAACTCATCCGATTCGTCATACGGTTCTAGTATGCCGCTACCCGATATAACTACCGGCGGCAACGCTATCGCCATGTGTAATGGGTTGTCGTTTTCCACTCTAGTTATTGGGTTAGCCATATTGTTACTTGTTATTTTTATGTATCTGGTTTTTACTTCATGCCGGAAAAAAATGTGTGTATTACCGGACTATAATACTTATGCACAAAAAAACATAACATATTGTCAATCGTGGGAAACATAGAGTGTATAAGTGTGTATAAGTGAAATAAATTAATGAGCGTAGCGAGACATGGTTTCTTCAATGGCATACCTGATGGCCATTGCGTCGTGTTCTGGGTCGTAGTCCTCGGGATTGTCGGAGTTGCAATAGCGTTCGATGGCTTCGAAGTCGAAGTCGAAGTCATATGAGTTGGTGACAGGTACAGGGGTGATAGTAGTGCGAGTGGCGGCAAAAGTGGGGTGAGAGTCAGAGAAGTGAGAGAAGTTAGAGTGGAAGACATCCTGGCGAAAGAGGTAGTCTTCGTCTTCGTCTTCTTCCTCTTCCTCGACATTGGCGTTCTCGTTAGCATCAAGAGTGTAAGTGGCGGGAGGGGCTATAGGTGCAGGGTGAGAAACATCAGTGTTTGTGGGGAAAGAGTCAGAGAAATAGGAGAAGTTGGAGTGGAAGACATCCTGGCGACAGAGGAAGTCCTCTTCATCGGAATCCAGATCGCAGTCCTCGGGGTGGTTGTAAGCGGGGACATCGTCGTAGACGGCGTTGGAGGCGTCGGGAATGTCCTGGTCATCTAAGTCGGAGAGTTCGTCGAATTGAGGGCGGGGCAGGGGCTCATATGAGATCACGAGATGGTCAAAGACGTTTCCATTGGCGTCTCGAATGTCTTTGTCATTGCTTCGCACAATGCGACGGGCGATACCATCGGCGCAGTAGAAGATGGGTTCGGAAGTGGCGAAAACGCGTCGGGGGTAAACCTTTTGATCGGCGAGAAGGGCGGCGTTGTTGGCGTTGTTGGCGTAAGAAGAGAAGACGATTGGCATTTTGATGGGGTTGAGTGGTCTTTGGTGTTGATGGATCTGTATATCCCCAAAATATTCATTTTTTTTTAACCCCCAAAACGCGCCTTATTTAAATATTTTTATAATTTATATATCAATTTAAATATATCACGTCTTTATGCCACCTAAAAAATCGGTTAAAACCACGAGTACGGCGCCGGCACGTTCTAAATCCAAAAGAAAGAAGAAAGGGCCAAAGCAGGAAAAGGCCAAAAAAATTATTGAACTTAGAGATACCATCCTTGCTTCAATAGATCCCAGCGATACAGAGAAGAGAGAGGCAGTTGGTATGGCATGCAAAGGTATGTATAAGTGTGACAAAGAAGTCGATGAAAAGTGTCTAGATGGTATTTTGTCGAAGTTAACTAAATTAAAGTCGGGCGGCGGCAAGTCCCGGTCCCGGTCTAGTTCTAGGACACGTTCTAGATCTCGTAAAAGACGCTAATTACTCTACTTTTTTCTCATAAATTATTAAAAAACAAACGCTTACTCTTTTCTCATAAATTATTAAAAAATAAATGCTTACTCTTTTCTCATAAATTATTAAAAAACAAACGCTTACTCTTTTCTCATAAATAAGTAATGCGCCGTTGCAAAGGCCGCGAACGATGTGTACTCTTCGTCACCATACACTATAGTGTTTTCATATGAATCATATTCGCCAACTCATTCGTGCTGTAAATTAGTAATATAATGGCGAACCATGTCGCGATCATTACATTTACTAGCAAGGCTGTCGGCTCTTTTAACGAATCTTGGCCTACTTGCTTGATTGGCGTATTTGTTTGCTTCTATTATGGATATTGTTTCGTTCTTCATATCTTGTATTACATTTGTGATTACTTTTTTTGACTCTGTAGAGGAATTAGATAAATTAGATGCCCCTGTATACGCTTCGGAACTCTCCGACTTAGCATACTCGCCATCTACAGAGTCAAATATTTCCATGATTTCGTCAAGCTCGGCCCTAAAGAACTCGCGTCTAGGATAAACTCGGCGGCCGCTATTTGTAAGCATTTGATGAATTTCTTTTTCTTTTTTTGCCACGTCGTTGACTTTTTTAGCTAATACAATTTTAAACACAGGAACGGAATATGTTCCGGTCGCATTGGCTTCTTTTAGCCTAATGGCCGGAGTTCTCGTTGTCATACCAATTTTGTAAATACCTGGCATAGTTTCGTTGGAAAAGCAGTATAGCCATCCTATGTTTTTGAGACTTGCCATTTCTCTAGATTACAAGTTAATATCTTTTCAATTTTTAAAAAAACTCATACCCCGATACAAAAAAACATAAAAAACTCACGTACGCAAATCTCTAACAACCGCACCGCAGTCGATACACATAGTAGCATTCGTATTTAGGCTTTTGCATTGTCCGCACACCACATACTCTTTTATATACTTTTTAAGTATAGACTCGATTTTTGCCGAATTAATGTTAGTTTTGTAAATACGCAACCCATTAGCTGATATAGTAACGTTTAGTAACGTTTCTTTGGACAGGTGATTGCCTAATTCCGCCGGCGTTCTATTAATACTTTTAGCAAACTCATTTATATTACTCCATATGATATTTCGGTTCTCCTTACCCAATTTGACAAACGGGATCCTTACATGCGTTGCTTCGAAGGGTTTTAGTTCTTGTATTAAATCGGAGTAATTGACTGTAGATAACTGTATTTTTTGGGCTGTGGGTTGGCCAGTACCAAAACACCCAAAACACCCAAATGCTACCAAGTTTTTATTTACATCATATATAAGACATTTGTTTTCTAATGTACATATAGGGCGCGCTAATTTCATACATATGTGTTTCGGTTTAGAACTAGCCGCTGATTCAGCGTCGACCACTACTGCTCCGATAATTAACTTATATTGTTTATTTGGTTTTATTTTTGGTGCTCTTTTTTTTGTATTCGATTCTATGAGTTTCTCTGTGCTTTCTATTCCTAAATCTATTTTAGTAACCCGCATTTCGAGCGTATTTATCACGTCAGGCAACTCGCCTATATGGCCCAATAAACTACCTGACAACCCGTCAGCATGTGTCAAGCATGGATCTAACAGGGTTCCGACGCCATATAGGCCGCCAACCGTAGTAGATTCGCATTCCTGTGTTTCGGAAAATATAGAACTTATTTTAGTTTGTAATATTTGATAAGATCCATCTAGCCGCACTAAGCCGGGCTTAATTTCTACTAAATCGCCAACTGCGTATTTGGCTGTGCCTTTAACGGTTCCGCCTAATATACCGCCCTTTAATTTGTTAATTTCGGTGCCGGGTTTATTGACGTCGAATGATCTTATGACTTGGAAAGCACTATCGCCTACTGCGGGGTTCTCGCTGCCTAAAACACCCACTGCCATTTCTAATATCAGCTTACGAAGAACATCTAAATTTATACCATTCTGGGCAGAAACCGGAATAATCGGGCTATGTTCCGCGGCCGTGCCAATTAGAGCTTTGGCCAATTCTGCGCGATGTTTGGCGCACTGATCAGACCCGATCAAGTCGGCTTTATTTTGCACGACGATAATATTATAGACTTCCAGTATTGACAAAATCGCCAGGTGTTCTATCGTTTGCGTCTGCATGGGTTCTTTGCGCACATCTGTAACTAATAAGGCGCCATCAACTATGGTCGCGCCTTTGACCATCGTATGGACGTAAGTATGGTGGCCAGGGGCATCCACAAATGAAACAACGGCGGTTTTATTCATGCCCGTGCGGCAGCATTCTGGCCGCTTTTCGGCCTGCCCAGCCGTATATATTTGGGCGCAAATGCCGCATGTCCAGAAAACGCAATTTGCATACCCTAGTTTGATGGTTCGGCCTGATTTTTGCTCATTTGCGCTTCTTTTAGTATTAACGCCGGTTAATGCATTGACTAGGGTGGTTTTGCCATTGGCGACATGCCCCACTAGGGCAATATTAATAATTCGTTTGTCCATGGTTACACACTAAGATATATTCAAAATTTGTATAAACTTAGACCGTAAAAAAAAATTGAAAATATGCTTGTATGTATACATGAGCATATCCGAATACTCCAAAACTCTCAGAATGTTCAAATCCGCCTCCGAGAATGCCGTTACTAGCCTGTATACCGCCACTACCTCCTTATCTCAAGCAGTAGCTGACCTGACGCCTACCCCATCTACAAATACTTACCGCAAAGTGTATCTTCTGTTCTGCCAAATCACTCCTACCGTAGTAGCCGAATTGCAAAAACGTGGGTTAGTAGACCGCGATGGATTTGTAATGAAAGACGTCCTGATTTATGCGGCTTTGCCAGGTTTTAATAAGAGACTGCGCGAAAAATACACAATTGTCGAGAATTTCATACACTCGCTAGAAGAAGTAGGTCAAACCTACGACATGCCCGCATTTGGCGATGTTTACACCGAAGTTCTCAAAGAGGGGTCCATTGCACTTACCTCGATAGTCCCGTATTTCAGCGCCATTGACACTATGCTTCTCGATAAAGCCCTTCCATCCGGCGAGCTGATCACCAAATGGCTACACAACCTCAACCCAGCCGAGTATCCAGAGGCCTCGTCGGTAGCCAACAAACTTACCGACTTCCTCAACGCTTCCATGGTCCACATCAACGAAAGACGCCAGACATACACCCCGGAGCAACACACCGAATATCTTACTCAGCAACTCGGCGAAGGATGGCGCGCCAGAAGTGGTAACCTTAACACCTCCAAACTCCTCAGCTTGTTCGGTGCAAACGAACCATTGTTGGAATTGTTTAAAAAATCAAAGACCACGAAGATCAACAAGAAAGGCCAACAAGAGATCGAATCCCTTTTAGCAATCGCCCGCTGGGTCGCAAACTACATGGCTTTGTTCAAACCTACAACTTCCTACAACAAAGGAGCAATCAGTGACATGCTCAATTACGCCGCGATGATGACCCGCTACAAACCTACAGGAAACCTGAGCGACAAAGATACCTGTGAGGTACTCCGAGCGTTTGTCGCAATGTCCCCAGAAGATTATCTGAAAGTCGACGGAGCAGCCTTCGACATGGAGCCAGATGATCTCGCGGTTCTTACGGAGGTTCACCTCAAATTTCCAAACGCAGAGATAATTAGAACGTACAACAACCAACCGCTCGCCGACAAGATGGAAGCCCTTATGAAGTCAAAATTAGACATGCCGAAAGACACCGTTGTGATCGATCCTTACCTGGAAAACGGAGAGACCGTTGAGGGCATTTACTTTGCCAAGCCCACTGCATAGATTTATATTTGTTTTTTTATAGATATGTTTGGGATATCACCAAAAAAAATGATTTTTCTTAATCATATATAAACGATATGGCCAATCAGTTAGAAGCGTTGTCACACGTGCAATCAACTTTTATTGTACTAAAAGTCGCAAGATACCTGCCTTACGCTGAAGTTCAAGAATACTTAACACTACTAAAAATTCCGCAGGACCTACAAATAAAAGTAAAAAAAGAAATTTACTGTAGTAGACTAAGGGTACAACGGGGCGAAAAGCGTATAGAATACTTAGTTGATGGACTGCATCATTGCGAAAGTGGGCCCGCCGTACTACATTCAAACGGAACAAAAGAGTGGCACAAACATGGCAAGCCACATCGCATCGGTGGGCCGGCTATAGAAACTGTCAGAGGTTCTAAATATTGGTACGTCGATGGGGTACTACATAATCCCGATGGACCAGCAGAGATCGACAGTGCAGGTACGCGGTTTTGGTACATACGCGGCAAACGACACCGCATAGGCAACCCGGCCGTTGTATTTAAAAACCATACTGCTGAGTACTGGGTTAATGGGGTGCTGCATAGTAAGGTTTGCGGGTATAGTGAATAATTCTTTTAAAAAAAATAATTTACTTATTTCCGTGTTTTTTCAGTTTACTCTCATACATTTCACGCATCTCTTTGTATTTTCTTTGCTCGTCTTTCCTATCACGTGCGGAGGAGTGATATAAATCTAGGTATCTTTTTTTCTCGTAGTTTATTCTACGGTCACATAGCGCGTAGAGTTCTGCGTATCTTTTTTTCTCGCTCTTTAACATCGTATTTAGATTCTCTATGGTCGCGGTCTGAGTCTCCGCAGTACGAAGGTGTTTTTCTATTTCGCCATGATACTTGTGTATGTCGGCTTTCAAAGCATTGTTGGTGTATCTTCGATCGGCGTTCTCCTTGGTCAGCATATAGATCTGCTGTTTGTAGTAGCTGTCTGACGGCTGACTATTACTGCGATGTCTTTTGTAGGAATTTTCTCTACTATCTCTATTTTCTCTATACTCAGCTTTACTATCGCTACGTTCTTTACGGCGGTCACGGCCTGAGTCCCTAGTATCTCTATAGCGGTCCCTCGTACTAGGCGAACGGCTTCTTTTTTTCTCGGTACTCTCCTGAGCAGCCACTATACTATCGATCCATTTGCTAATAGCTTGCACATCTAGGTTATCCACTATAGAATTGTCAGCCATCTTAATACTTAATAATAGTTTTTTCATTTTTTACGCCTTATATAGGATGCGCAAAATACTGTTTATTTTATTTCAAGGTGGCGGCAATAATCTAAAACACTGGAATGAATATACAAAAAGCCGATTTCTAGATAGATTGAAAACGCTCGGTTTAGTGTATACATACCAAGATAAAGTGTATAATTTGTGGCATTATAATAAACTAGAAAAAACGCATAAAGATTATAGCTCCGATATCGATTTTGATTTATCCTATGTTAACCCCAAAACACACATCAAGTACGTATACGCAAATATCAAGAAAAAGTACAAAGAAATAGATGATTACCAGCTAGTGCCGGTAGGGTGGAGCGTAGGCGCCCTATTTGCTTTATATTTCGCCCAAGAATATAAGTCGCGCTGTATTGCCGCTGTATTGTTAGATCCTGTATTATGGACAAAATCACATATGACCACGAGACTCGAAACGTTTTTAAAAAAGACAACAAATCATCTAAAAGACATACTTTTTCACCGACATAGCGTGCTCTCTAAAAATACGGACATTCCGAAACTGACAAACGCAAAATTGGCTCAATTGTTAACAAAATATAAGACAGAACGAAATATAAATGACATGTTTTTAATTGCTGATTGGTGCCAGTACTATAGGAGTAACTTTTTTAGTAAACATTTAGATATACACCTATCAGTGCCAACTATATCATTTGTAAACATCAAAGAACCAGAACTGGCAAATGCCCGCAATAAATATTTCAATAATAAGAACAAAAAAGAAGAGATTGCTACGCTGCTAAATGCCAATCCAGAAACGTATCAGCCGGTAATCTTAAAAAATAAAACGCATTATGTATTTAATGGCATTGCTGCGGCAAAGTGCATAATTAAGGACATAAGCGATTTTGTGGCAAATAGAATTTAAACATTTTCCAAAAAAAATCATAAATTAGTAAACGCATGCTTACCGATAAAGCTAATTCTGGTTTCCAGTAAATTGCCGCCATCTAGAATATACTTATGTGAAATTTCGTAAAATTCAGCAAATCTGCTATTATACATAACTACACTTTTATTAGTGATAAACGCAACGTCCACTACTGACCTTCCGTTAAAATCTACATCATCCGGCTTTTTACCATTATACAATAACTCCAGCTGTAGATTGTCATGTACCACATAGTAAGATGTTGCATCGCCTGAACTTTTACTTCTATAGGACGTAATAATACCGTCTATTTTGTTTGTACCATGCGTCTTAATTAATAGCGCAATTGTATCATCAATTCCTAATTTAAGAAATCTGTTAGATTGCGGGTTATATTCGATGTTAATAATTTTACTATTCTCCGAAATATCGGGGGATTTGGGAGTATAAATAGAATTTTCATCGTCAACTTTATTGCAATTTGTAAAACTAGCATTGATAGTATCTAACAATATTTCAGTACTTAGTTTTGAATAATAAAATTGCATTACTCTCGAACAAGATACCGCAAACTTTTTAATGATTTTAATAATATGAAATAAATCTTCAGACTTAAGATAATTGGATTTTTCTTCGATAGGCAACTCGGCGTACTCATTTTCGGATAAATAATTACCATTTATAAATCTACTAATGGTAGTTATCTTATACAAGTTCACAATTATTAATTTAGCCCATTCTTCGACATTATTTGCCGGCGAATCTGATGGAACCACAGTATTAAGCGTATTGAGAAATATCTGCACATCTACAGCAAGATCGGTCATGTCATTAGTGTTTGTTTTATGTATATACCATACATTCGGCAAATTTGCATAAGATTCTATTTCACGCCATGTGTCATCGTTACATTTATTGCTTATTTCAACAAATTTTTTATCATAATCCGTATTAGACACGCACTCGCGCGTTTTAATCATTAATGTTTTGTTGTCGATGCCAAACATGTTAATATCCATCGCGGTTTTATACACCGCTTAAAAAATTCACTTTTCAAAAAAAATAAAATGTAACCAGTGGGATTCGAACCCACGAAGCCTAAGCACGGCTTCTTAAGAGCCGCCCCTTTAACCACTCGGGAATGGTTACACATTAATACAATTAAATCTTTAGTATGAAATTTATGCCTTACGTATACCTTAATTAACAAAAAACTTAACGCATTAGCACGCCTTCAAACTCAATAAACGTTTCTAAAGTGTTACCTAGACTTCCGCTATGGTTATCTATGCCCACTACTTCGCCAAGTATAAACTTATGGGATATCATGTGCTTTTCTACAAATCTGCCATTTACCTCTTTGGATTTTGTATTGTAATTAGATGCCATGTCGACTACTTGGGCGCCTACAAACTTAGTGCAGTCGTGTGATATTTCTGGGTATTCAGGATCGTATGATTCTAACATACTTTTACGATAATACATGTTCATCTGGTAACAGCCTCCAAACTTGTCAAACTTACTGCCGGATTTAACGTCAAATACTTTATACACTTTTGTAGCCTTTTCAGCATCGCCGTGCTTCCATTCTGATATAGTAACATGTTTGTCATAATCTGTGGTAATTTCCAGCCGATAAACTACAGTGGCTTCTACATTAGATATTTCTAATGTGAGAAAATTAGGCGAATTTTCGTCAAACTCGAATCTGGTAATTTTACAGCCGGGCGTAATATTCCTATCTACTGGAATACATTCATTTTCGCTTACCTGAAGTTCTGGCGGTGTAATATTTTTTAGCATTGTTTGCATTTCAGTCAAATTTGTTGCTAGTTGTGTATTATGAATCTTTTTAATAGCTCGCTCAATTATCGGCGCAGTTTCGCTGATATGCTCAAACCATTTAGTCTTTTGTTCTAAGCTGCTGTACTGTGTTTTTTCCTCATCTGTCAGCGTTTCATACTCTTCTTTTGATTTTGCTTCATCCAAAAGCAGGCGGCATCCTTTTATAAAGCACAACAACTGCTGCGTTTTAGTAGCGTCATCGATTTCGCCAGACTTACTATTTAGTTCTGCCATCGCTCTAGTCAATGCAATTAATTGATATACGGCTACTTTACCCTCATTAACTATTTTGACAGCTATTATACGATCGTCATTTTTTAAATTAGCGTATTTATCAAACTCTGCCCATAAATCATGTGATAGTTCAACTGGCGGGTCATTCGCACTTTGTGCGTCAAGCTGATTTAGCACTGACACCTGGATATTAATTCTTGCTTCGTAATCGATGTCTTCTACTTCTTCGTTCCATTGCGACTCAGCCATGATTGTTTATAATATCTCAATAAATATTCAATTTTCAAAAAAATTAAGAAACTACACACTTTTTGTTATTTTTTGGCGATTCTTCATTTATTACGGCTACTTGCGTTTCCAGGTTGTCATCTCTGTAGTGAATTTAAATATCTATCCCCTAACAACATTAGTTCTAGCCTATTAATAATATCGCGAAGATTTGCGTTTTCTTGTTCCAGCCGTTTAACTTCACCTTCTAACTTCTGGACGATCTGGACAGTAGCCGAGTGTTTATCTATGTCATCATCAGAATCGGTTTCGGGTAGATACTTGCTTTTTTCTATAGGTTTCACACCCGCTTCCAGTTTCGCCGTATACTCCTCTTTGGTAGTAGGTACCGCATACACGACATAACCGATTTCGGGCACCGCATAATAGATTCCTTCTTTTTCTTCTATCTTAAATCCTACAATGCCGGCCGTGCCGTGTACCTCATATAGATCACCGTTATGATCAAGGTTTACCTCTATTGTTGCCGTACTCGCAGATTCTGTGAATGTTAGTCCATTCCAAGCTTTAAGTGCATCTTGATATTCATAAATATCGACATCGCATTCAGGCATTCTTGCATAAGGATTTAGTAAATTTAGCTTTTTAGGAAATGTGTCGTAATGCTCGCCGGGTATTAGCACTTTCAGCCAGCCAGACACGTACTTTTGTCCGCCCGAACCGTATGGTATGTAAGTTATTATTCGGCTCCAAAAGGTCTTTAACTCATCATCTAAGTTGACCTTCGCAAACCTCCCGAGCTTTTCATAATCCTTTTCGTTTTTTCTGCTCGATGTTTTATAAGTCCTAATTAAATATTCAATCACATCTAATACATGTTCGAACCAATAGACCATGTGCGGTTTCTTAGTAATAATAGCACGTAGTTTTTTAACTTTGTTGTACAGCTTCTCCCAGTCTTCCAAAGTACCCGTTAAGTCCACAAAGCTGATACCGCACATACAAGTCATTTCGTAATTAAAGTACTTACACATTGTACTCATTTTAGTCATGGTGGCGACGGATTTGATTACATCGGTAGTAGTAGTAAACTCCGGCATTATGTCGAACTTACACTTGATGTTATCATTAATTTCTGTTTCCATTCTTGCCAGTAATTCTTGCCAGTCAAACCCGGCTTTGCCTTCTACAGTTAGCTTGATTTTGTCCGCATGTCGCACAAACACGTCGCGATATTCCTCGGCGTGGTCTTGAATGCACACTGAGACCGCGTTAGCTACTGATTGCAATATTACATCGGGGCTAAGCCGCAAGCCGCCGTGTGTGTTGTAAGCGTACAGCACCGCATTAAGCAAATGGTTGTCAGATTGCCCAATACATAATAAGTCATTAGTTGACAATCTTGTTAGTACTTTACCTGGTTGTTTTTTATAAATATCGAAATCTAGCTTTGCATCTGCGATGTTAAATTGATGCTTATAGTCTTCGACAGTCTTCGTATCGTCGATAAACAAATTAGCTAGCTTGATGATGGGCATGGTGTTTATACAAAAAAGAAAATTCAGTTTTCAAAAATCTTTTTAGTATTTGCACTTAATTAGCAATATTATACAAAGAGCCTTTCAAGTTATTTAAAAGTAGTGCAATTTTAGGCTTTTTACATGCATACACTAATTCAGTCATCGTTGATAAACTTTTTTTCTTATCTAGTATGTCATCGAGTCTACCAATAACACTCGTTAACGCCGCGGCAAGATCTTCCTTGTCTGAATTTTTAAGCACTGCAGGTTTGACTATATCTAGGCCCACTGATTTAATATCTTGTAATTCAGATTTATAAATAGTCCATAAATCAAACATGGCGCCCGAAAAGTAATAGTCATAGGGCAAATATCCGTACCCTTTGTCGCCCCATTGCGTGCCCCATGAATTTTTAAATTTAAATAGCTGCTTAGAGTCGTCATAGCCTACTATTAAAATAGCATGTCCGCCAATAACCTGGCCATTGCTTTTCGGAATCACCCCCTTCACCGCGCTCCAAATATTAGAGTAACATGTCATGCCACAAATTATCGGCAATCCTGCGTCTAGATTAGCCTTTAATGCGGCAATTAGAGTTTGCCTCTCAGCGGCTGTATTGCCTTCGTCAAATCTAGCATACGCTAATGCTTGGTACTGCATTGCTTCTGCGTATGCTTGCGGGCTAGGCGCGGTTTTACAATCGCCGTCGTATTTACACGTGTTTTCTAAGCATGTACCGAACTTAACGAGGGATTTAACAGCATCGCGCACATAGGCGCCAGAATCAGTTGGCGCCCAGTTCATAACATTAACTCTAGTCGCATAATAAGTAAATTTCTCAGAAAACATATCATCTACTTTTGAATCGCCAAATTTCTTGTGTAAAAACTCCATTGCCGCAATTGACGCAAAAGCGGTGCAAGAGCCTAACACTCCTTGGTCTTTAATTCCCGTGTTATCTGCAGTAAGATCGACATAACCACTAGATTTTATTGGTACCGTTGCTTTAACCAGATGGTCGCGTTTGTCTTCTGGGCTTGGATATAATTTTAAAGAATATGGAAGTGGATTCTGCATTAAGTATATATAACTATATAAAAAAATTAGTCGTTCAAATCAAATTGGGGCAGCCATTCGAGACCCTGTATATAACTGTCAGACATCAGCGCCATAGGCGGCAATGGAGGAGACACCACCCGCGGCATCTTATTTGGATCGACGGGAAACAGTGGTTCGTGACTTTTGCACATGTCTTCAAATAACGCGTCGCTCTTCGTCGCCATTCTAAGTTTGTTTTCCGCGATAACCCGTTTACTATGGGCATCAAACTCGGCGCACTTTGCCAAATCAACATCGTACTGTAGTTTTCTGATGTGTTCGGCATGTTCCATTCTGATAGTTTCTTGAGATTTTCGGGTCGAGTATTCTTTCTTGTACTTAAGCTGTTGGCAATAGTTTACTAACTTTTCGCGGTACTCCTCGATGTTGCCGGCCGTGTCTATTATTTCTAACAAGTCCTTATTTTGGCCATTAAATCTATTGTATAGATACGTAAACTTGTTGTCTACGTCTGCCTTTTTAATCAGTTTGCGCAGATCATTCAATAGCCGCACTTTGGCGCCCTTCGAGTTAAGTCGATTGTGTTTCATCAGTTGATAAGCCAAGCTAAGGACCTCGGCAGTAAAGGTGATCTCTCCTTTCAGTATGCGGTTGGCGGATTGACGCAGTATATCCGCTTTATGTGACGTATCCATACTAATAAATTTGTCGGGATACAGCCCACATCGCTCACTAGATTCTATCGAGTATTTGCTCAACATTCTAAACATAAATAAAAAAGAAAATTCATTTTTTTCAAACAGCTATCTAGCATCTTTAAGTTGCGTGCATTGCTGCCTAATCAATGGCGGAGGCATCAGTTCCTGTGGGAGGGCTCTATTCGGCCGTATGCCGGTCGGAGGGTCCATGACAACATATTGGCGGGATGCGCGGGGTAGTGTCGGTAATTGGGGTAAAGCGGGTAACGCTGGTAAATTCTTGCCTGACATGCTTGATTTCTATAGTATATATTATTCAATTTTTTTACTACAAAATTTATAAAATCCATAACCTGCTCCGTAACCGGCGCCAATAGAAACAATTAAAACGCCCAAAAAGCATAACCCAATAACCCACCCATCATAATACATTATTCGCACTTTTACTATACTAAAAAATACCAAACACCAAGCTATTACAAAGGCAACAAAAAAACCTACGATGCAACTTATTACAAATAACATGATATATATATTAAACTATACTTAACCAGATACATATAAAATGTCAGGTAGAGGCAGGGGAAGAGGTCGCAAGGCTCAAACGGTATCACCTCCTGTAGAGATACAAGAGTTATCGGATCAAGAGTTTAGCCCGCCAGAAGATAAACCTAGTCGTAAACGGCCAACCGCAAAAACTATGGACGATTTGCGCCGTGTTATGGATATTATTCAGAGCCGTATTAGTGTAATTATTGACTCGCTAGAAGGCGACGACAACGACATTTCCCTTAAGCGTAATGTAGTCACTGCAGTTAAACATCTGAAGCAAATTAACACATTACTCGAATAAAAATTGAATTTATAAAACATATTAAAAATGGCATACCAAACTAGAGACTTAGACGGCTCATTAGCATTCTTCAACAGCTTTGCCGAAGCATACGCGCATTATAAGAAAAATTCAAGTATCTGGAAGATATCATGGGATAATAATAGATGGTGCAGCAAACAAAAGTGTGAACTTTGGGCGCCAGACAGCGAGGAAAAGCTGTGCAAATTATCGCAGGCATATGCGAAAGAAACGCCCGAATCAACCGCTATCTTCTGGGTGCAGCAGTTGCCTCTTCCTCCAAACATCAAAGAAATATTGGCGGACAACACACTTTCAGAAGAAGAAAAACATACTCTTATACGCTTGGGTTGCATACAGGCAATCGTAACAGATACGGAATTTAGCAAATATTGAATATTTTTTTAAACAATATAACATGTCTGCACTAACGGCCAAACGCATCACTAACACTACAAACTTACAAAGTAATCAATTAGCGACCTTTGTTGCCAGCCTAGGTATCAAAGATAACATAGAATTGTATTTATGTGGTAAGTGCGTTTACATAAACATAAGCGTTGTTTTGCCGGTACTATCTGTAGATATTGAATGGTTTAGGAAAAATGCCGAAATACCTACACATTATATAATTATCAAGAAAAACGTGTACATTAACAAATATGGCATGACTAAACTGCTAGGTCAATCGAAACAACCGGCCGCATATGTATTACAGGATTACTTGTATGAGCTATTTTACAAGGTAGAAACAGAGGGATCAGTATGTAAGGAAGACGTCGTGTCGCGTAAAAAACTCATAACTCTTTCAGACGAAGTAAACACATATAAGTCTATCATAGAGAAAACACAAGATGCCGTGGAGATAGCAAAAGAAGAGGCGCGACAAGCAATAAATGATAACGCCATGTTAGAATTGGAAAATACTAAATTACTAGATCAAGTAGAGCAGCTAGAATTAGATAATAATAAACTAACGGAAGACTTAGAGTTTTATAAAGTCACCGCCAGTAAATTAGCCAAATACGTACGCATTAAGTCAAAGCAGCCGCCCGATGAGGCGTACAGCGAGGCATTAGACGACTTAGACGATTCGGATGAAGTAGATATTAAGCGAATAGAATCAGAGGCGACAATGGCGAAACTCAAATATATGGCGCAGTCCAAAATAGATAAAAAGGCAAAAAAACCAAAAGCGGCGGCCAAGCCGAAGATTGAACAAATACAATACTCCATTTACTATATCATGCGTAGCACTGAGCCAGCGACAACAGTAGGTGGACCTGCATTATATGTTTGGACTTTGACAGATGTACCGCCTACACTAGAACAACAAACAATGTCCGCAGATTTTATAAATGGCGAAACCACATACATGCCATACAAAGATATATGCTATAGGAAAATAAGCATCTCTAATGAGCGAAAAAATGTGATACTTTTATTTATAGATATTGTAAACGGAATGGCCGACGAGGAAACTATCGATAGACTTATTGAACAGACTGCTTAATGGTATTTAACACATTTCCAACCAAGTATTTATTTTTTTCCATTACTCTACTCGGAAGTTCCGCAGAAATACGGATATCAGTGTTTGGATAATTTTTTTCAATGTGATGGAGAAAATCCACTGCATTGTCTTTACTAAAGATTAAACACGGAACCTGCTTAATGTTGCCGAGATGCGCGTACTTTGCGCCTATCCCTGGTAGCAACATTGGCTCGATCCATTCAAGACCCGGTGTTTTCGCTATGTCATGGAATTTAGAACATTTGATAACTATATGGTCGCTCAATTGGGCGTTAGGGTAATTGTAGATTTCCGATTTCGCAGTTGACGTCACTTGTATATACCTCTGATACATATGAATATATTTTAAGTTGCTTATTTTACAGTAAGCCCCAAAATTATATATGGCATGATGTAGCAATTTGTCAAATCGAACAACCGTATAAGATATTGTAAACTCGCCCTCTGCGAAGATAGACAACACCGGGTACATTTCGACTGGAAATGGCACCTTCTTAAATATCTGCACCTGATACACACCATTTGTCGCAACCCCGAATTCTACCAGCTCATTGGCTAGTCGAACAAGAACCGGCTGTAAACTATTGGTATGTACTCGTATATCTAAAATGCATCCCTGCTGGTTATCAAATGACTTCGTATTGGTAACTTGCGTAGTTTCTTCAACATGGATGATTTTCGTTAAATTGGCAAGCTTGGACACGGAAGGGAGTTCAAACTGCATTTCTAGGTATAGAAGGTATTTAAATAATCAATTTTTTACAAGTCAAAAAAATTAAACAGATAAATACTTGACTAAAGCGTTGAGATTTTTATGTATAGACGCGTAATATATAATATCGACGGGAGCATAGAAATTCTCTTTAAACTTTGTTTCGTTTATTAGTTTTTTGTTTTTTGGGGTCATATTGGCCTCAAACATAAGTTCTAACATTTCTTTAATTTCTGCTGCGTTAAATTTATTAAGTTCAATCTTAATGTCAAAACGACCAGCTCGCAGTAAGGCTGGATCTATATTTGCTAAATGATTTGTTGTGGCTATGATCATCCTACCCCTCATTTCGTTTATACCATCAAGAACAGTTAACACTGTGTCTAATGTAAGGGCGTTTTCTATTTCATAGATACGCTTTTCTATATTGTCCATCTCTTGCTCGAGCGGTGTTTTCGCTGAACTTGTCGCACTTGCAATGGGCGTTATTTTTAGTAATTCTAGCTGTCTTTCGCGCAAATTGTTTAATTCTTTGTTATCATAACCTAGATCTGTGCTATCATCGGACCTACGTTTAATTACTCCTTGCACGCAATCAAATTCGTCTAAGCAATAAATAACATCATGATGCATTCTAAATATATCTGAAAACATTTCGCGGGTCTTCACTTTACGCATATCAATCATGATTACATTTCTTTTAACATAATTCGCAAGCGCTTTAATTAACATGGTTTTGCCAGTACCCGGCGCACCGTGCAGCATAAACCCTAAATTATACGTACCATACCCGCCAAGCATACTTACTCCATTATTGATAGCAATAAATGAATCAACAGCTTTAATTATTTCTTGCTTATGCCTAGATACAAACAATTTTAAAGTTCTGTCCGCAAAAATAGTGCTTATTTGTTTTCCATTCATATCTTTTATAACGTGTTGTGTAACATACGTATCTTGTGTTTCGATAGTAACGGGTTCTTTATTAATTTCGTTGATAAACGAATCAAATACTTTTTTTGATTCATACGCAATATAAACATCGTCTCTTTGGTTTCGAAAAAGCCCAACTATTTTTCCATCTTTTACATAGATAGGTGCTATTTTATCTGGGTGTAAGGAACTTCTAACCGCGTCGAATGGTACGCCAGTATATGGTATTATTTCGCACGTTTTTGGTTTGAATGTTAAAGGATAAGCAGTATTTCCCATTGGTCGACATTTTACAAACCAATTTATTATTTTTGCAGTAAATTCTTTTTCGTCTCGTAAAAGCCAAGTTACAAAACTAAACTTGTCTTTGTTTTTTATAGCAATGTTTTCATAATAAGTAATAGATTCTGCATCTAATTTAACATTATTTTTCGTTCTAAATCTAATTAGGAAGAAACATATTTCATCATACGACAAATATGTAAACACAAGCGTCAAGCCCGCTAACAATACAGTAGCTATTAAATTATCTTGTGTTCTATCACCAGTGCTTATCGAATTAATGATTTTAAACTTGAATAATTCTTTTAGCGCCGTAATAATGGCCTCTATAGTATTTTTTCCGTCCATTGTAATGCTTATTAAATTGTAATTCACTTTTTGTGTATATTACTGAGATATGGCAAGTGAGACAAGTGAGGCAAGTGTGTCAAACATCGATACCCCTACCGAAACACTTATTGAGCCGTCTGTTATATCTAAGGCCGGCTTTTTCTACATAATTAAAACGGCGGACGTGCCAGAAGGCGTATACAAAATAGGCAAAACAACAGCAGATGATCCAAATAAGCGACTATGCCGATATCCTAAATATAGCTGTTGCATGTACACTATACATGTAACGAACGCCGATCTATTTGAGGACATAGTTATGCGCAAATTGAAGGTTTCGGTTAAGCGCCGAATGGAGCTAGGTATAGAATACTATGAAGCAGACATACGTACACTGATCAGTATAGTACACGAGTTATGGCTTAAGTACGGCGAACTAAACGATGTAACCCTAGACAAAACTATTGAACAAATGAAGCCCAACGGTTGGCAGTATTTTGTAAACGAATGGATGGCAAAAAACGTAAATGCCACCGTCTATGATGCTTACCTTGCATATGTAGATATTATGAAAACCATATTTGTAACGCATGATTACGCAGAATTTGACTATTTTAAAAAATACTTCGCATCACACGGATTATGATAGGGTTCTAAATGTTATAGAATATCTTTTTTTTCTTGGCACTCCATTGTCGGATTTACGCGCCGCAATGCCGTGTGTCCATCTATTGCGGGCTTCCCCCTCTAGGCGTAGCAAGCTGCGGGGCTCTAATATATAGTCTCGCGTAATTGCGTTTAGTTTTAGCGTCATAGTTATTCTAGATTGTAAACTTAGAGACGCGACTATTGGCCCAAAACACTGATTGTCTATGTGGTCCGAAATGCCTTCGCCTGGTTCATATTTATTAATTATCACGTTTTCGGGCTCGGGCAACTCCAGATATTTGGCCAATACGCGGAGCCAGTTGGGCATATTACGTTGCTGCCCTAATTGTCGCGTTTTGTAATCGTAGATCCGCCCATATTGTTGTACCTCACGGCTACCGCCAGCTGATTCCCATATGCCTTTTTCTATTTTGCTTATTATTTTGGCCTCAAGCGAGTCATCGATTGCATCGAGTTTTAATAATAATCCGGGTATTTCTATATTCATTTTAAATATTAGTATATTATACTAATAAGTAATCAAAAATGGCAGACTGGACTCCAGTTATACTTAAAAAGAATCTTCCTCGATCGCCGCAGATTCCGCGCCCACCAGACGCCAAGAAGTTCGATAACCTGTTATCCGATGAACCCGTTGCCCCAGAAACAGTTGGAACCGAGCTAGGCCACCGTATTCAGCAGGCAAGGGCAAATAAACGTCTTACTCGCGTTCAATTCGCGCGGAGCTTGAATTTACAAGAGGCCATAATTCGTGATCACGAATTAGGCATTGCAGTGCGCGACAAGCAACTTTTATCTAAAATATTGCGAGCTTTAAATATTAAAGCTTAATTTTAGTATTATAAATAATGAGTATAATATTAAAAGCCGATTTTGCATATACAATTGCGCAATACTTGCCGTTTGTTGATGCCGTGCCATTTTTAAATATGTGTAACATAAGAGACGTAGATAAATTAATTATTAGCATATACAAAGTAAGAAAAGCCCGCGAGGTATATAAAAACAATTGGTATGTTGAAAACTTATTATGTCGACTAGATGGGCCCGCCGTTGAATACTACGACGGTTCCCAACTTTGGTGCGTAAACGGACTAAGGCATAATTCTAACGGGCCTGCATACGTACTCGCCGACGGTACAAAACAATGGTATTATTATGGCAAATTACACAACGTTGACGGGCCAGCGGTAGAATATCCCGACGGCACAAAACAGTGGTATTACTACGGTATACTGCATAATCCTAATGGCCCTGCCGTAATACAAGATAACTGCAAAACATGGTATTGGTATGGGCGTATTCATAACTCTAAAGGACCTGCTATAGTTTCTGATAAGTTACAAAAATGGTATAAGTTTGATTCGCTGCATCGGGCCGATGGGCCCGCAGTTGAATATTATAATGGATCGGAAGAGTGGTGGCTAGATGGGCGCCGCCATAATGCCAATGGTCCGGCAGTAGTCTACGAAAATAAAATAGAATATTGGCAAGACGGCAAACTACACAACACTACAGGGCCCGCTGTAATTTGTACTGATGGCACTGAGGAATACTGGCAAAATGGGATCCGGCACAACGACACAGGTCCTGCCGTAATTTCTAATAAATCCGAAGAATATTGGCAAGACGGCAAACTACACAATGCCAATGGCCCTGCAATTATACACAAAAATGGGGACATAGAATATTGGGTAAATGACAACTTACACAACGACACAGGCCCTGCCGTAATTTCTAGTGTTGCAAAAAAATGGTATAGTAATGGATATATTCATAGACTAGATGAGCCAGCAGTAATTTACGCAAATGGTACTGTAGAATATTGGCAAAATGGGCAAAGACACAACGACACAGGTCCTGCCGTAATTTCTGATAATTTCAAAAAATGGTATATCAACGGCCGATTACATAATGCCAATGGCCCCGCCGTTGTATACAAAAATGGCAACGTAGAATATTGGCAGCAGGGCGAGCAGTTGTAATAAAAAATTGATTTTTTTGAGTCTTTTGATTACACCCCCCCCCGTTAACCATGACTAATATCATTGCATACAATGTCGCGCAGTATTTACCCTACGATGAGGCCGTGGTTCTTATGCACGCACTACGAGTGAAAGAGGCGGGCCAATTAATTTTTCAAATGTACCTACAAAGAACTGTTCAAACTACTAATGTAAAACATAGCATCGAACACCGAGTAGACGGAGTGCTTTGCCGCTGGTACGAACCCGCCGTACGTACACCAACAACAACGGAATGGTGGTTTATCGGCAAACTACACAACACTACAGGACCCGCAGTAATCAACGCAAATGGAAAGGTAGAATACTGGCAATATGGCAAACTACACAACGCAAATGGCCCCGCCGTGATATATCCAGACGGAAGCGTAGAATACTGGCAAAATGGCAAGCTACATAATCCATATGGGCCCGCAATACGGCACGCAGACGGCCGAATAGAATATTATATAAATGGTATGCGTCACTGCGAAGATGGCCCCGCCGTGATCTACCCAAGAGGCAGAATAGAATACTGGAGAAATAACCAATTACACAACATGAAAGGCCCGGCCGTAATCCGCACAAATGGCAAAGTAGAATACTGGCAATACGGCAAATGTATGGGCATTTCAGCTTAGTTTTTTTATAAACATTGAAATTAATATACAGATAAAAATGAATCCCGATTTATTAACAATAATCTTGTCTTATATGCCTTTTAGTGATATAGATGAGTATCTAGGTGTTTTACAATTACCAGACGATACTCGCGCCAAAATTAAACACACTATATACACCCAGCGTCAAGTAGTAGAAAAAATAGGCGACAATACAACGTATCGGATCGATGGCAAGTACCACCGAGAAGAAGGCCCAGCTATAATCAGCGCAGGAACCGAAGAATGGTATAAGCATGGTAAATTACACCGTACCGACGGACCCGCGCTAATTGTAAGCAATAGAAAATATACAATGAGTGTTAAATACTATGGAACACTTGTACAACACAACATATATAACAGCGCCAAGGAATGGTACCTAGATGGCAAACGACACCGCCTAGACGGGCCAGCAATCATTGCAGACAACGGAATTGAATATTGGTTTGTAAATGATAAATTACATCGTACCGACGGGCCGGCGATTAAGACAAGGCAGCGAGAACAACATTACTGGCAAAATGGCAAACGCCACCGTATCGATGGCCCGGCCATCATTAAAAGAGATGGTACAAAAAAATGGTATATCAATAATAAATTACACAATCTTAAAGGCCCTGCTATTATTAAGAGCGACGGTACAAAAAAATGGTATATCAAAAGCAAGCAATATCATCCAGACGCTAGCGACCTCCCAGATAAAAAGAATCCGTTTAAAGTTTGAATTTTTTATAAAAGACTATTAGAATGAACTACGCGAGCTTGCTAAACGCTAACAAAGTCGCATTATTTGCCAAATTAGATGGTGTTCAAAAAATAAAAGAACTATATGTTGCTAATGACATAATAGAAGCTGTAAGCAATAAGAAAGGTCGGGACATGAATATGATTAGCTCTTATGCCGACGATGAAGTGCAGATATACACGATAAAACGGGCAACTGGATTAAAGGCCATGCGGTTCTTTACTAAGAAAGGCCTAACCCGCTATATTCATGAAGGCAAGCTGTTTGATTACAAGAACGTGTGTGAATATTTTGGCATCGAGCCTAATGATAAGCAGGCGCTAGAGTACAAACAGTATCTAGAAACTATCTATGACACAACTACAAAAAAATATAAGACATCTACCCTACTTAGATGGTTATTCAACAAGAGAAAAATGTGTAAGAGCTTAAGCGACTATACCGACATTCAATCTGTAATTGACTTATTTGAAAATTCCGACGAAATAGATGATACCAAGCTTAACTACCTAAAAAACATTAGTGCTGCGTTATAATTATTTTGTTGCGAATTTAACATAGTCCACTCGATCCCTAGGGCCATCATAAGTTTCTGAGAATCCAAACCATTTTATCTTCAATACGTGCGGCACCGTATTTACCGTGTATCTGGAAGTCCAATAACGAGTATGCTCGTTGTCTTCTTCGGTGTTTACATCTACAACGACAACGTTGTTCAAATTACGCGCAATTTTTTTAAACTCATCCCATTCTTTTTGTGATTCCACGCAGTAACGGCAGCTTGGTTTATAAAATCGAACTACTGTGGTTTTACAATAATATAGATACAAAAGAATAACAACTATTGCTAAATACACTAACATCTAAGTATATAAATTATACTAAATTTTTATATTCCAAATAACCCATCAATAAACCGATAAAATGGCGGTGTCTTGTAGTAACTTACTACCGTCCATTCTGGTTTCTCTTTTTTGACTACGTGTGTTTTGACTATTTCATACGGACAAAGTGCCTTGTTGTACCGTAACTCGCGTTCCTCTTGGGCGCTGCGCCTGGCATGCTGTTGGTAGTCAAAGAATTCTTCTATCGGGGCGTCATCGATAGGCGCCCCTCTGGCCTCTTTTTTGAACGCATACGAACTACATTCTTGCGCGGCGATGCTGCATACGTTACTTGTTCTCCTCTTAGCCAGACGGGCCAGTTTCTTTTGCGCGGCGACCGTAGACAACTCTTTAGTTTTCCGCGTTTTCTTGTTAGTGTGCTTTTCGAAAACCTTGTGGTTGTCTAAGTACTTGTTGATAAATTTGACATTTGCTCCGGGCTTGGATTTCAATGAATTCATTTCTAGTATATACGTATAACTTATAATTCAATTTTTTATAAGCCAATCAAAATCCGGGTGTCGTCTAAGCAGGTGCCGAAAAATACACCATATCGGGGATTGACAGAAAGAAAGTCCGGAAACGCTTTGTTCGGCTCATTGATGTATATTTTTTTGCCTATCCAGCTATAAGGCAATTTTAAGCTACTTTTGTAAATATGACCCTTAATAACTACTTCGCATTTATCGCCGGCCACTGCGTCATTGCGTGCTATACCCAAATAGCCGGCAGGGTCGCCATGATATTTAGACTCAAATACATAAATCGCACTTTCGCCATAATTATATACAAATAAGTTAGTACCCTGTATTTCAAACAAACAGTTGCCATTATGACCCGCGCGGTAAATGCCGTTCGGATATCTTAGACTAAATGTTATATTATCTCCGTCGTAATCTAAAGTCTGTATATAAACAGGCACGTTGTTAGACCCAACGGCATAAAGTAGCGCGTAATTGCCCAATGTAGTATTATAAGAAATACCGAGCGGCTCTATATTTGCGTTATTAAACCCCTTGGCCGTAATTTTATTGATGGTTATTCCGGTAACATCTAATATCTGCACATAGCACGAGCCAGATATGGTTTTTTCTAGAGACATAATTACGCCATGTTCGGATGCATAATACATACTAGCGCAGTCAATACTCTCGTAGTCCGTAAATGGTTCGCCGTGTGTTACGCTTCCTTGATAATCAGAAATAATAAATACAGTTTTTGTTATTCCATAGCTTATTACACAGGTGCCGCCAGGAATAAGAACTAAATGCAACTGATTACTTGTGTATGAGCCCGATGCGGTTAGTACATTAGATTCTATGGTGCCGACCTTCATGTCATCGCCTATAAGGGCAAGCGCCACTGTTACAGATTGCGCATCTAGACTAACGGCGGCAATTACCGCGCAATCGGACATACGATCATACGCGGCTGTCATAGCAGTGCATTGTACGGTTAAATCGATGTCTATTGACGCCTTACGAGGTAACAGCCCAAACACATTTGTTAATTTTGTTAATTTACATACATTAAGACTAAGCGTAGCAATTACGTATGTATTTGCGTTAATTTGCAATACGGTGCTGTTTATGTCGATATCCGCCAAATAGTCATAGTTTTTCTGAACTTGATGGGTTTCTTTATTCAATACTAAAAAACTAACTACTAATTTGTCTTCTCCGGCAAACTCTTTGGTCTTCGTAACGGCCAACACGTATTGGTCCGCGTCGTATTCAAATGCGGTGATTGATCGGCAATTTTCCACCTGCAATATTTGTTTAATGTTGCCGCCTAGGCCTTTGTATACTTTACCGGAGCCGCTAGGATCCATGCAGATAGCATCTCCGGTCTTGATATTGTCGGCGGCAACATATTCAATCGTTTCTAAGTAAGAAGTATTTAGTTTAGCTGTCTGGCCGGCTACGGTCCAGTACAAATCGCCGCCCTGCTTTTCTAGACGTGCTTCGCCGAAAGTTAATGAGCGCTGGTTGATATTTATACTTGCATCTGAAACCCGAACTGGATCTGCTAAACCAGACACCAAACATAAGTCTCCATTAGATTGCGTGAGCCCGATCGTTTTACCAGGCAGGTCGTATCCAAACGCGACCGCCGAATTGTCGCCGCGAAAGACTCCGTCTACCGTTAGCCCTTGTGCGCTAAGGGTTGCTGTATTGTCTTCGCTTTGTAGCACCAGATTTGCGCCTTCTTTTCCAACCCCGGTGCGCGAATTTGCATATCCATAGGATATACCGTCATCTGGCGCCATAAGCGGAAACTTAGTTTGGTTATCCGTCAAATTAACCGTTGAGTCTTTAGTTTGCCATAAAAGCATGTCGCCGGCTTTAGTTAATGAGCCATCGGCGATTTTAATAGTATCGGCTTTGACTGCAAGGGCCTGATCAGACACCGAAAATAATTGTGATTCGTTGTTGTGTATAGTAAATAGGTCATCAATTGCCGATATTCTGCAGTTATCTAATACTACTCCGGGCGCATCTAAATCATTGGATATTATACCGCCGTCAAACCATTCGGTTGGCTGACCTAAAACAACGGGATCTTTGTTAATAGCTTGCCATATTAGATCTGTGTTATTGGTATACAGAGTTCCAGTATTCAGGGTTACTGCATTTGTATTTAAATTAGGAATATTGTTGGCAACCGCGTCGAAACTGGCAATCACCGTTCCGTCGTTTACTAATTTAATTGTGTCGTCAGAACTTGTAATGCCTAGCCCAGGGTTGCTGGCAAATGAATAACTTGGGGTATCTAGATTAGGTGCTAATAGTGGATATTGCGTTTCAGTTAGGTTTACATCGGCATCTTTTGTTTGCCAGAATAATCCATTACTGTTTTCTTTTTTATACAAGCGTCCTTCTGTCTCAACAACTGGCTGGCTAGATTCGTTGTCTACTATACATATTGGTTTATACATAATAGTTTGGTCAGGGGCGGCGGCAACTGCTAACTGCCCGCCGGCAACGAGGCCTAACACATTGTTGTCTACAAGGGTTACTCCTGTAGTCTTGTCGCTGGTAAATGTAAATGTTGGTTCGTCTATTTTTTCGTTTGGTGGGGCTTCAAATGCATGTTCTTTTAATCTCGTCTCAGTCGAGGAAATAGACTCTTTTAACCTAGTCTCGGCCGAGGAAATAGACTCTTGTACACTTAAATCTATAGACTCTTTTAACCTAGTCTCGGCAGAAGTAATAGACTCTTGTACACTTAAATCTATAGACTCTT
>JACCDO011232006.1_pt1 | contig 37630 bp, 38 predicted proteins | sample 7446101 | NCBI WGS metagenome assembly JACCDO01 (sample SAMN15323440, study PRJNA562643) | freshwater metagenome | isolation source: river surface water | place: USA:Blue River Watershed | collected 2017-08-16 | reverse complement strand
TATGCCTTGATATTTATAAAAGAAAATTCCAAGGTAGAGTTTAAAAATAACTTTTAGTTATTTTTAACACTATGCCTTGATATTTATAAAAGAAAATTCCAAGGTAGAGTTTAAAAATTTAAAATTATTTAATTAAATAATTTTAAATTTAATCATATAATTTAAATATAGGAATATTAATAACTTGATCCATTATATAAATATCATTATCTAATTTAATATAATTATTCATGTTATCTTTTCCTATTTTTCCTATTGGATAATCAAAATCAATATCATATACAACACCTGAATCTGGATTAAACCATGCATTAATTGATTCTGAATAATTATTTTCATCTAATTTTTTAACTATTTTAATTTTTCTCACTTTAACTTTTTTCTTTATAGAATCTGTTGAATTTAATCCATTGTCCATCATACTATCCATTTCAATATCACGATTATATGCAGGGCCAATATTTCTATCAAATAATGCATCTTCATTAAATTTAAAACAATTATATTTTGATCCCATCATATTATGATTTTTAAATAATTCACAATCAACTGCTACTTCTTTAATTGCTTCTATAAAAGAAATTAACAAGTTATTTTTTCTTCTTGATATATTTTCCATGAATTCATCTGATGTTTCTTTTCCATTTAATCTTATCATTTTATATCTAAATACATCAACTGTTCTTTCATTTAATGGTATGTCTCTATGATGACATTGACGAACAGCACGACCAATAACTTGTTCAATACGAACTTCATTCCAATATGGTTCTAGTATATGAACTTGTCTACAATTATTCAAGTTAATACCTTCAGCACCTGCAGGTGAAATCATTATAATTTTAATAAGATTGCCATAATTATTTTCTTTTGAATTAAATAATTTTTTATTTTTTTCTCTTAATTCTTTATCAATTCCACCATGAAATTCCATATAGCGAAATCCTAATTTAGATTTGTTGGACATATCAGATATGTTCGACATGTCGGACTTGTCTATTTCATCTATACTAATAAATCCAAAAAATGCCAAATATATTTTAAACATTTGTAGTCCTTCCATTTCAACATAATTACTATAAACTAATACACTACCAGGTGATTTAAGTATATTAAATATTATATACAACATTTTAGGCCCATAATTATATAAAGCTGAAAATAATTCTGATTTTTTATCTTTATTTTCAATCATTTTTGTAAAACTACCTTCATATTTATTCATAAAATGTTCTATATCTTTTGATAATGTATGACCACTTTCTTTATCTTTTCTCATTAAATCCTTAAAATATGTAATAGTGCTATTTATAAAATCTTTACATGCTTTCATATATAAAGCAACTTCTTCACTTGATTTTTTTAAATGTTTAATTTTTTTTGTTGCTTTACCTTCATCTAATAATAATGCATCTTCATCTTTTATTCTAAATTTACCAGGTCTTGGACGTTTTTCTCCATTTATAGTTCCACTTATATCTGGAAATACAAAATTACATGCTTGGCGTGTATATGATCTATATGTAGACATTTCATCGCCACCTATTTTACCTCTTGAAAATCTTCTTCTCATTTTCTCTTTTTCTTCTTCTATATTTTCAAAGAAATTATATACTTCTTCCATTTTATCATTCATTATAATTTCTTTATAATGAGTAGTTTTTTTAGCATATTTATCAGGTGTTGCTCCTATATAATAACTAACTAAACCCATAATTCTTCTTTGAAATTGATTTTTTTTATTCTCATTTAAACTTTGATAATTTGTAGATGATATATATATTTGATTAAAAATTGCTTCACTTGCTGGAAATGCACCAGGTCTCATTAAATTAAATATTAATGCTAATTCAAAAGGATTATTAACTGCAGGTGTTGCAGTTAATAATATAATTCTAGTTTTATTATTATCTCTTTTTTCTTGTTGAATATAATCATAAATAACTTGCGCGCGTTTTCCTTTTTTAGATGAAATATTATTATAAACATTTCTAATAAAATTATGAGCTTCATCAAATATAAACATAGATTCACGACTACTATCAGATTTTTTAACAGTTTCTAAAAAATCTCTATCAGCAAATGGTGAATCATAATGAATAAATTTAATATTATTCATTTTATTTTCTTTATCCTGTTGTCCAATCCATTCAGCTAAATCTTTCATCCATGGATCATCTTTTAAAGATGCTTTAATTAATAAAAAAATATTCCATTTTGGTGTATAATTATAAAGAACATTGTAAATATTAATAGCACTTACTGTTTTACCAGAACCTAAACCATGAAAAATTAATGCATCTCTAAAAGGAGATCTATAATTTAAATATTGTCCTAAAAATTTTTGATATGTTGTTAATTCTTTTGCTATTTTTTCATTACATGGATCTTCACCCTCTTTTCTAATAATTTCAGGTAATTCATATGATTTAAAATTTAATAATAACCATGATGGGAATAATCTACCATTTGTTTCTAAATTAATATTACTTCCTTCTTTTGCCATTATAATATAAATTCTTTAGATAAATTATTTTATATTATTATGTTATTTATTAGAACCAAATTCTACATTAATAGTTGATCCATTACCATAATTATAAATAATTAATTTAGCTTCTTCTGTTTTATATTCTTTATAATTTTGAAATTTTTTTTTAATACAATGATTATAAAAAGGTGTATGATCATCATCTAATTTTTTAAACATATTTATTAAATTATTTTGTTGGGCATCAGTTATAAAATCTTTGTATTTTTCGAAAGTTGTTTCTATAATATTTGCATGTTTATCAATTAAATCATTTAAAACTTCTTCTTTATATTTTGCAATAAATTTATTACCATCAAATATATAAGCATAACTATCTGTTAAATCTGTTATAATAATATTATTTAATTCTAATCTATTTTTATTTAAATGAATTAATGAAATAGATTCTTCTAATGCTTTATTTCCACGTTTTAAAATTTGTAATAATTCTTTTTTTGTTAATAATTTTTCTATATCTTCTTTATCAAATGCAACTATATTATAAATATTACCATTATTAATAATTCCGTTATTAATATTATTAATATTATTAATGATACTATTACTATGAAGTTGATTTGATAAATTCATAATTGTCTCTTTTAATTCTGAAACAGATTCTCTTAATTCAGTTATTTCATTTTTGGAATTATTTATAATATCTATTTTACATTTTTTACTATGATAATATTTTGAATATTTTGAATTAAATATATTATCACATTTATTACATTTATATTCTTTTTTATTTTTTTCTATTTCTAATTTATCTATTTCATATTCATCATGATGTTTCTGTTTATAATGAAATATCCTCGCGGAATTTGATTTATATATTTTATCACAATATTTACAATTATAACTCATTGTTTTTTTTTACTAATATTTTTTTAAATAATATTCATTTTAGTTGTATAATAGTAGTAAATGAATATTATTTTATTTATATGATATATTAGATATAATTATAGTTTTAAAAAATATTTATTAAATATTTTACAACTAAATATTCAAAATGGTAGTAAAATATTTAAATGATCTATTAAAAAGCTATTTTAGATTCTAAAATTATTTTTAATTTTAAATAAAAATAATTATTATTTTTAATAATATTCATTTTAGTAATATAATGGTAGTAAATGAATATTATTTTATTTAGTTCAATTAAAAGATGTATTTTTATTTATTTTGAATATTTATTAAATATTTTACAACTAAATATTCAAAATGGTAGTAAAATATTAAAATGATCTATAAAAAAGATATTTAATATTATAAAATAATTTTTACATTTATATATTTAAATGTAAACAAAATATGTTTACATTTATTTATAATATAAAAAAACGTAAACATATTTTATATGTTAAATAACATATAATGCAACATTTTTATATAGAGTCTTATATGTAACAAACATGTAAATATAAACATGTTTACGCATAGGAGGGGAAAATTTAGTATAAAAAAATTTTAAGATTTTAAGATTATAAAATTATTATTAATTTTAAATAAAATAATAATTTTAAATAATATTCATTTTAGTAGTATAATGGTAGTAAATGAATATTATTTAATTTATATGATATATTAGATATAATTATAATTTTAAAAAATATTTATTAAATATTTTACTACTAAATATTCAAAATGGTAGTAAAATATTTAAATTATATATTAAAAAGCTATTTTAATTAAAAAAATGGATAATAATACCAAAGAAATAATACTAAAATACTTAATATAAAGATTGTAAAAGATGATTTATTTTCTAGTTTATAATAACTAATTATAAATGTATAATCAGCAAACATACTAAAATATGGAATATGTATCTTGAGTAAGTCGCCAATTTGAGTAATTTTTATAGTATTAGGTTTATAATCTGTTAGAATATTTAATGGAAAATTAATATGAAAATCATTTGTATTAATATTATTTATACCATCAAATTTAAATAATTTATTAATTGTAATTTCTATAACTAACTCATGATTATAAGTCATAAATTTACATTTATTAATATAAAATGATACATATAGTTTATTTTTTTCATATGATATTTTATCTGTTTCCATATGATTCTCATTCATAACATCTATAGTGCATTCAGTAGATGACATATATGTTCTCACTAATGATATATTATGATATTCATCATATTCAATATAATTAAAATTAATTTGTTTAATATTATCATTGTTAACTAAAGTATGATATTTAATTGTTGTATAATCATTATGATCATTAATATTCAATAACATTTTATTATTAATAAATGTTGCTGAAAAATTATCATTTGTTAATATATTAGCAGTAGTAAGAGTAAATAATAATATTAAGAAAAGCATTAAATATTATTATTTATTGTTAATTATTTGAATTATCAATTTTTATTTGTGAGATTCATTTTCCAAAGGAAAATGAATCTCACAAATAAGTTTTGATTACAAAAGATTTAATTTTTAAAGAAAATTAAATCTCGTAATCAATTTTTATAATTTACACACATTTTGTATAAATTTTTCTAATGAATTAATTCACCAGTTGATTTATCAAATCTAAAATTAGGTTTTTTACCTGGTTTTCCAGTTGGTTTGTATAAAAATTTAACTAATTTTCCAGCCTCTCTTTTCTTAACCATTTGCAAGCGATCTTCTCTTAACATATCTTTTGGTTCACCAATACATTGTAAAGTAAATTCTTGAAATAATGATTTATCTAATACAGTTAAATTATGAGATGTTAAATATTTATCACGTGCATTTATCATAGCTATTATCATATGACCATATAAATGTTCATTAAAAGTATTTTTTCTTATTTTAGCAATATTATATTGAACTAAAATATACATAAATATTAATTGATAAGTTCCAAAATATGTTTTCTTTTTATCTGAATATCTATATACTATACATCTATCATTTGAACCATATACTCGTAAAACTAATTGACCATTAATATAATATTCAGTTGATCTGTCTAAAAATTGATAATATGGATAATATTTTTTAATACTTAATTTAGATTTATATTCTTTACGTAAAATATCAGCTATTTTATTTGTCTCATTTGCATAATCTGTTGCTATTAATTGATAAAATGTAGTATATACTAAATATGTTTCAGGCATTTTAGCAAATTTCATTAATTGATTAAATGCATAATGACCTACTACTATTAATTTACTATTATGAATTATTTTATGTCTTATAAATTTTAATACTTTTTCATTTATTTTTTCTTTTAATTTATCTTGACCATATAACATATTTTCATCTAATGGATATAATTTAAGTAATTTATTTGTTCTTATAAATGATTTACGTAATCTAAAATAACTTGTCATTGGATCACTATATACTCTATAACTATCAACTAACATTAAATGAGGATGGGTCATTAGTAAACCATTTATTTTAACTGTTGGACAATTATTATAAATAATTTCAGGCATATAAGTAATATCAGTATAATTTATAAAGTTTGAAAAAATTTTATAAGTTTCAGGATGAACACCTTCTTTACCTTCTACATATTTAAATCCTTTACTAGATAATAAATCACATAAATCAATTGTATCTCCAATTGGATCTGGTGAATAAAATTCAATATCTGCTAAATCAGTATCTTTATAAAATCCAGCTTCTTCATCTTTTGCAATTATTAAACTATTTTGAGCATAACCACCATATATTATTCTTTTTTTTTCTCTTACAAATTCTAATATCACATTTCTTACTTCACTTACTTCTCTTAAAGTTGGTTCATATTTATTTAAATATATTGTTTTTGCTTGTTCTTCTAGTTTATCTAAATTTTTTGTAACAATTTCTATATCACTCGGTCTAAACATATAATAATATATAGATTATATTATATTATATTATTAATCAAATAATTTAGAAAAACTTGTTTCTACTTTCTTATGTTCATATAAATCATTAAAATTTTCCCAACATAGTTTATTTGCTTTATCTAATTCTAACATTAAATTATATTTATCAATAAACATTTCTGGAATAATAAAATCATTATTTTCTAATTTTAATTTTTTAAATTTATTAAATAATTCAATATCTACATTATATACATGTTTACTTTCTTCTATTTTAGCCTTTTTTTTTTTTAATTGATTTAATTCATATTCCATTTCTGATTTCTGTTTCATATCAATTATTTCTTTAGATTTTGATCCTTCATCTATAGTTTCACATATTTTTATTGAATTTAAATGAGATTCAGCTTCTTCATATTCACAAGTTGTTAAACTATTATCATGAAATGTTTTAATTACTATTTTATTTTTATTTACAAATTTATTTTGAACTAAACCATCAATAGCAATTTGACTTTTTTTATAATCATTAAATAATCCAATTAAATTATTATTATAAAATACAGCATGTAGCATTATAATACTAATTAAGTTATATTTTAAATTAAATCTTATTAACATTTTGGTCATATGAACTATGGTTAATTATTAAGTTTATTTTTTATAGATTCAATTAATTTATTACTCATAAATGATGGTTCTATTGGTGAATAACTAAATGCAACTTTTATTATAAATAAATACTCAATTCCAGCAACAACTACAAAAATAATTAAATTACCTATTAATAATTGAAGAAAATTTATATTATTATATGGTTTTATAATAATAATAATTATAAAAATAAATAACCATAATAATACATTAACAACTATTAATAATTTAATTAATTCTGAATTATTTTTCTCAACATATTCATCTTTTTTATCACCTAATTGAACTAAATTTTGAAAATTAATTGCTGTTAATATCTTACGAGCAGTTTTATTATTTTTAATTACTATTGTAAATGGATCTAATTTATGAATTAGATTAGAAATATTATTATTAAATAAATCTTTAGTTTTATTTGATACAAAAAATATAAAAAAGAAAGTTAGAAATGTAAATAAAATAATAGAATGTAAATATGCATCTACACGAAATTCAGTATCATTTAATAATTTACTAATTGTCATTATAATATTATATATAAAATTATATATAATATTATATATAATTTTAATGTTAGAAAATATACCTTTATTTATTGTAAATCTTTTATTATTTGCTAGTTTTGCAGCAGCATTCTTAACTATATTCTTCTTTACTTATGTTAAAAATATAGAAAAAGAAATAGTTGTAAATAATGTTACATATATCACTGATAATTTAATTGATAATTATACTATTTTATTAGGAAAAGATCAAAAAGAATATATTGCAAAATTATTAGATAATATTAATATAAATGATATGTCTAAAGAAGATCAAAATGTAATTGATAAAAATAAAAAATTATTTAATAAAACAATTAAAATCTTAGTTATTGGATTAATTATTATTTTAATTATAACTTTTATTATATGTTCAAAATATAATATTAAATATACTGATGTTTTAATTAAAAATTTTGTATTACTTATATTTATAGGTATTGTTGAATTTGTATTTTTAAAATATTTTATTAAAAATTATTTATCAGCTAATATTAACTTTGTAAAATCAGAATTAGTAAAGACCATTTATTAACTTCATAGTGCATATGGGTAATTGCAAATCCATAACTGTTAGCGACAATTTAAAATTAACTATGTTAATTTTAAACTGCACATAACACATGTAATACATAAATAATAATCATCCCATCCAGATATAGTATCATTATCTAATTCAAATTTAATACATCCATGTTCATTACATGTATTACATTTAATATTAATATCCCAATTAAAATTAATATATTCAACATATTGATTATTTATATAATCAGGACAAATATTAATAATATTATCTTTAAAAAATTCATATTTCATTATATTATGATAATCTGAATCCATTATTATAATTATACTAATCTACTTTTAAATATAATTTATTATTTATAATAATGAAGATAATTGCATGGAATATTAATGGTTTAAGAGCCATTATGAAAACAAATAATTTAACTAATTTAGTTGAAGAAGAAAAACCTACTATATTATGTTTAAGTGAAACTAAATTAAGTTGTTCAGTAACAACTGATGATATTTTAGAAGAATATAAATATGCATATTTTAGCACTTGTAATAGCAAAGGAGGTTATAGTGGAACAGCAATATTTAGTAAAAAAGAACCATTAAATGTGATTTATGGATTGGAATATAATAATAAAAATATAGATGAAGAAGGTAGAGTGATAACTTTAGAATTTAATAAATTTTATCTTGTTCATGTTTATACTCCTAATTCTGGTTTAGCATTAGCAAGATTAGAATATAGAATTAATACATGGGATGTTGCATTTAAAAAATATTTAGCTAAATTACAAAAAGATAAACCAATAATTGTATGTGGTGATTTAAATGTTGCTCATCAAGAAATAGATATTCATAATCCAAAAGGTAATAAAAAAACTGCTGGATTTACTAATGAAGAAAGACAAAGTTTTATTTCATTATTAGAAACTCTTGATTTAATTGATACTTATAGACATATGCATCCAAAATGGCAAGAATATAGTTACTGGTCTTATAGAATGAATTCTAGAAATAAAAATAAAGGTTGGAGAATTGATTATTTTTTAACTAGTCGTAAATTATTATCAAAAGTTAAAAAAGCTAGAATTTTAACAAATCAACAAGGTAGTGATCATGCACCTATAAAATTAAATCTAAAGGTTTAATATCTAAAGATATAATCATATTTTAATATAATGGAGACACTTAAACAAAATATGACATTATTATATTACAAGAATTTAGAAATTCAAGCAAAAAAGAATAATGTAACTATTAAATTACCACATGTTAATTTAATAGAAAATAATATAAAAGATACTGAAATTGAATATAGTGAAACAGAAACAAACTATTCAGAAGATTTTGTTTATAAAAAGCCATGGAATAAATTAAATAGTATTCATAAGATTATTAAGGTAAAAGAATTTATAAATAAATTAGATATAAGTGATATGGAAATGAAAAAACATCTAATTAATCAATTTACAACAATGATTAAAAATAAACAACTAACAAAGAAAAGTGATGTTGAATATGATCATATTTCTGGAAATATTATTTCAATTCCATCATTAAAAATATCATAAAAATAAATTATTTTATTTAATAATGAATAATGATTTACTAGATGAATTATTTGCCTTAAGATTATATTATAGCGAATATATACAAAATGAATCTGAAATTATATATAAATTAAAAGAACGTTTAAATGATATGGGAATTACTAATGATAATTTAAATAATTATTTATATATTTTTTATAATACTTTTGATATTCCTATAACATTAAGTGAGATTGAAGCTGTGAATATAAATATTAATATTGGTGAACATCTTATGATAACTTTTTATAATAATTTAACTAATATTACTAATAATTTAACAAACATTATAGAAGAAACAAATGATATATTAAATGAAAATCAATTAGAAGGTCCTAATTGGATTAATAATCAAGTAAATGAAAATCAATTAGATGATGATTTTGATCAAATGCCACCATTAATTGATACAAGTATATTTACATTATTAAATAATTTTATGCAACCAATTACTGATACACCTATATTAGTTGATAGATTTATTATTCCAATTCAACAACCTTTATTACAAGATGTGGTAGTTACAACAGATCAAGTTAGTTTAAATAATATGGAAATATTAAAAATAACAAAAGATATGACTGAGAAATGTTCTATTTGTTTAGTTGAAATGGAAGAAAATGATGAATATCTTAATATTGAATGTAAACATATTTATCATAAAGATTGTTTAACAACTTATTTACAAAATTATAATCATAAATGTCCTGTATGTAGGCAAGATATTGGTCAAAGCCATATTAATTATTAAACATAGTTAATTAACTAGTAATTGTAATGTTTGATTTTCATCTGTTAATTTTTCAATTTGTTTATGAATTTTACTTATATCTATATTATATTTTGCAATAGCTTCATCTGATTGTTTTATAAATTGTGATTTTTGTTCTGAATTTAATCCAATACTATCAATTGATGTTTTACTTGCATTTAAATCTTTTATATGTTGTTCATATCTTTTAATATCTGCTTCTAATAATGCTATAGAACCTTTATTAGTTTCTATAGTTTTACGTGCTTTACTTTGTTCATCATTTGTGTTTTCTGATAATTCTTTTTCTTTTGTTTTAATCAAGCCATTTATTCTAGTAATATTTGATTCAATTTGTTGTTTTTGTATAGTTAATTCTTGAATAAATTTAATATTTGATGCATTTAATATTTCTTCAGTATTTGTATCTAATTTTAATTTCTTTAAATCTGCAGAAGCATTTCTATAGCTACCTAATTCAGTATTAACTCTTTTTAATTCTGTAGTAAAAAATTCTAATTCTTGTTTTAAACCTATTAATTCTATTTGATATGAAGCGACTCTTAATTCAGCTGGTGATAATTCATCTATAGGAACAAAAGTAGCTTTACAATTTTCAGATACTTTTACTTTGGGTTCATAAGGTGTTGCTTGTAATTGAGTCATTGAAGAGGCAGAAGCTTCTCTTGATGGTTTTACTTGTTCAGTATAGCTTTCTAATGTATAACCAGGGCCTTTAACTATTAATTCAAAATGTCTACCAAATGATGCTATATATACTTCTTCATTATCAGGATGATCATCATCGTCATTTATTCTATCATGATTTGATAATACACCATTAACTATATATCCAGGATAAACAGTTCTTTGTGGAGAAATTGTAATTAATACAAGTGTAATCTTATATTTTTTACATAATGCAATAAGACCATCATATAATTTATTTGTTGATCTAGTTCCAAAATCATGATCAAATTCAGTTTTATCTGTTTCTGGACCTAAATCAACAGATGCTTTTAATTTTCTTACACTCATATTAATACCTCTATGATATTCAAGAAAATCACGAATACTAATCCACATACATTGTTCACATAAATATGGTTCTTCTGGTCTACTACCATTATTTTTTAATGTTAAAAGAATATCTACTTTATGAGGTGGACCAGTTGGTTTACCACCTTTCATTTGATTTTTAAGTTGTAAATATTTTAATTTATATTTATTATATTTTTTTAAATTGTTCATGTATATAAATATACTAGATTTTTTTGAAAATTATTTTATAAATATTATAAATTTTTACTCCCCGCATTTTCATGAAAAAAGTTTAAAAATTAAACTTTTAAATTTATTAAAGGTAAAAAGAATCATATTAACCTATGGTTGATTCGCAACCCCAATGAATCGAAGATTCTAATTATAAAAATTGATAAATTAATTATAAAAAAATCATTGATTTTATTATAATTAAAATGGCTACACCTACTAGTATAAATATATCAGGTATGATGATGAATATGTTATCATCTGGTTTTGATACAATTGATTGTATTGGCGAATTAATTGATAATTCAATTGGTGCTCATGCAAAAAATATTCATATTTATTTGAAAAATAATCAGTTAATTTTTGTTGATGATGGTATTGGTATGAATAAAGAAGAATTAAATAAATGTTATTGTCTCCATGAACGTAAAGAGGCATCTGATACACGAGCTGGTTATTTTGGTATTGGTAGTAAACATTCTAAAATTCATTTTACACAATATAAATTTGCAAATACAACTATTTCTAAAAAGAAGGATACAGATTTAATGGAAATTGAAGCAGATTGGAAAGAAGCAGTAGAAAGAGGTAATTATTATCCTCAAGCACATAAAATTTCAACTGATTCCAAAGATATTTGGGATAATTATAGTATTTCTCAAAAACGTGGAACAATTGATATTATTCCGTGTGATGATAAAATTTATAAAGAATTATGTGAAAAAATAAATGATATTATTAATAAATTAAGTATTACATATTATGAATATTTACTTAAAAATAGTATTACATTTTTTATTAATTCTAAAGAATATAAATTAAAATCATGTGATCCTATTTCATGGTCAAAGGCATTAACTGAAAATAAAAAAGAATATATTTTAGAAGTATGGAAAAATAAATCAACTGGAAATATTTATACTTTTTATAAAAAAAATCATAGAATGGGTTATTATAATACTTATGAAAAAGCTGGAAAAAAAAAAGATAAATTTATATTTGATTATAATTATCCATTAGAAAATTGTGAATTAATTGATACTATTACTATGAGAAGTTCTTATATTAGTTCATGGACAAATAATTTAGAAGAAAGTCATGAATTAGGTGGTTTTTATTTGAAAAGAACTGGTAAAATTTTAGATCATTTTAAATTTTCTATTAAAAATTCAGGTGATTATCATTATCGTAATTATATGTCAATAGCCCGTCATTTGATTATTTTTAATTCAATATTAGATAAAGAATTTCAAGTTCAAATTAATAAATCACATATTAAAGAAGCAGATATTAATGAAAATATTCGTGAAACAATTAAAAAAATAGCTGAATCTTTTTCAAATGATTTATGGAATAAATTTAAAAAATCTCAAGAATCTAAAAAATGTGAAAAATGCGGTATTGTAAATTGTAATGGAAAATGTGGACCACCTCCGCCGCCACCGCCACCTCCACCTCCACCTCCACCTGTTAATTATGATATTAAATTATCTATTGTTGATAATAAATTAGTAATTAGTAATAATTCAATTAATATAATGACAATTCAAAATGTATATGTTAAACAATTATATGAAGAATATGTTAAAAAATTAACTAATGAACAATTTATATTATTCATTAAAGAACAAAATAAATTATTAGATAAATATGGATTAAAGTAAATCATTATGTGATTGTGTTAGTTGCCATTCAAATGTGTTACAATTGAATTGCATATTACCCAATTGTAATCATAATAAAGATTCATTTATTTATAAAATAATATGAGTAATATTGAAGAAATTGGTATAGTTGTATGTGGTCCAGTAGATGCTGGTAAATCATCATTAGTAGGTGTATTAACAACTGGAGAATTAGATGATGGTCGTGGTAAAGCTCGCAAGAGCGTTTTTCATCATCGTCATGAATTAGATAGTGGTAGAACTAGTGCTATTTCACAAAATATAATTAAATATGAAAATGATAATAATAAATTAAAACTAATAAATACAAAACAAAATAGAAAATTTGATCCAATGATTAAAATTGATGAAATCAATATGCGACAAGATAAATTAGTATCATTAATTGATTTAGCTGGTCATGAGAAATATTTAAAAACAACAGTTTATGGTGTAACTGGTATGTTTCCAGATCGTGGTATAGTAGTAATTGGTGCAAATACAGGGGTTACAAAATTAACAAGAGAACATATTGGTTTAATGTTATGTATAAAGATTCCATTTATGATAATTATAACAAAAATAGACATGGCTCCAGAATCAATATATAGTGAATTACAAGATACATTAAGAAAATTACTTCAAAGAAATGCATCAAGTAAAAGTTTATTATTTATTGGTAATAGTAAAATGGAAGATATGAATAATATAACTGCTTCTTATATAAATACAATTAAAAATCCAGATATTATTCCAGTTATAACAATTTCAAATAAGAATGGTTATAATATAAATAATTTACATAGAATTATTTATAATATCCCACAAAGAAATAAATTTATTAATCAACCATCAAATGGAACAATTGTTTATTTAGATGCTAATTATTCAGTTCCAGGTATAGGTTTAGTTGTAACTGGTATGATTAAAGAAGGAACTATAAAAGTAAAACAAAAAATGTTTATTGGGCCTTATAATGGTCAATTTCTTCCAGTTGTTATTAGATCAATTCATAATAATTTAAGAGAGGATGTTAGTGAAATAGGACCAAATGTTCAAGGATGTTTTGCAATTAAATTTACAGATATTAGTATTACAAGAGAACATATTAAAAAAGGTTTTGTTTTAATTGATAATATTGATAAATGGAAAAAGAATTTAGTTAAAAGTTTTGTAGCTCGTATTAAAGTTCTTCATCATTCTTCTGCAATCCATGATGGTTATTGTCCAGTTATTCATTGTGGCCCAATTAAACAATCAGCTTATATGAAATTATTAGATAATACATCAAATTGCAAACCTAGTTTGAAAACAGGTGATTCTAATTTAGTTGAATTTACATTTACAAAACATGCTGAATTAATAGAAGAAAATATGATTATGTTCTTCCGAGATGGGACTACTAAGGGCGTTGGAGAAGTAGTTAAAATATAAAATACAAAATCAAAACTTAGTTGCGTAAGATGAATAATTAAAATGAATTAAATTCATTTTAACTCAACCATATGTTCTAAACACAGTTTTTCTATCTCACAAATAAAAACACATCTCTCTTGATTAAAAATTATAAACTCTTATTCCTATAGGCATAAGAGTTTATAAAAATTGATATTATTATATAAAAGATATATAATAATATATATTAAAATGATTTACATAGTTTGTCCTACATGTGGTTTCTTTATTGGAAGCAAAGCAATTGAATATGATACTAAAAAAACAGCAATATGTGCTAATACTGAATTAACTGATGAACAACAAGCAGAAGAAATTCAAAAAGTATTAAAAGATTTAAAACTTCGTCGTTATTGTTGTCGTATGCGTATAATGAGTGCAAAAGATATTGTAGAAGATATTATTCCATCAGAAGATTAAGATGCGCTTTTTGTTTAAAAAGATTTATAATAATTATAATTATAATGATAGATTCAAGCCTATGTTTAATAGGTTTTTATTATGCTTATCAAGGATATCAAAAAGGTTTAATGATAAATAATTTAATTAATAAAGCATATAAATATATATTTATAAAATCACAACCGCCACCTAATCATATAGGTATAATAATGGATGGTAATGGTAGATGGGCGATTAAAAGAAGTTTACCTAGATCATTAGGTCATATAAATGGAACAGTTAATTTAATAAATATATTATTAGAATGTCTAAAACAAAATATTAAATATATTACATTATATTGTTTATCTAATAGTAATTTAGGAAGACCAAAAAAAGAAATATTTTTATTATATAAATTAATTTTTTATTTTATTGAAAATCATGAAAAACATTTTGAAAATAATGGTATAAATATAAAAGTTATTGGTAGTTTATCTACATTACCTTTTTTTTTACAAAAATCAATTAAAGTAATAACAAATAAAACAAAGAATAATAATAAATTGTATTTAACAATAGCAATTCATTATGATTCAAGAACAGAAATATGTGATGCAGTTAATGAATATATGAAAAATAATAATACACCTATAAAAGATTGGAATGTATTTAGTAAATATTTATATACAAAAGATATTCCTGATCCAGATTTAGTAATTAGAACATCAGGAGAAATGAGATTAAGTAATTTTTTAATGCCTCAAATTGCAAATTCTGAGTTAATATTTGTTCCAACATTATGGCCTGATTTTACAACAGATGATTTAAAATATTGTATAAATGAATATAGAACTAGAGAAAGACGTTTTGGTTTAACAAGTGAACAGATTAAAAAATTAAATAATTAATTAAATTTATTTTCTAGAGGATCTTCTTTTTGATGATTTTTTAGATGATTTTTTTGAAGATCTTCTTCTTGATTTTCTTCTTGGTTTATAATCATCTTCATAAGGATCATAATTTAAATAATCAGTTCTGTAAGCTGGTTCATAATAGGGTCTAACATAGGGTTTAGGTTGAAGATATTGTAAAGCTGGTATATAAGGATTATAATAAGGATCAAAAATATGATGAACTGTTTTTGTTTCTTTAACTGTTGTAGTAGGAGCAGGTGCAGGTATAGGATCTGTTCCAATTCCAGTGTCTCTTACACTAACTATTGGCACAGAAGGTCTTGGGAATGGATCAACTGGAGCTGGTGCTGGAGTTGGCGCAGGTAATGATAATGGAAATGGTTCACCAGCAGGTCCAAATTCATCACCATCTGGTTTACCACCGTTTTGAGATAATTTTTGTTTTAAAGCAAAATATTTTGCTTTATAAGAAAGATACTTTTGTTGATAATCAGTCATATATATTATATTAGAATAAATTTGAATAATAAAATTAAATTTGAAGAATTAAATTTGAAGAATTAAATTTGAAGAATTAAATTTATAGATATAATATCTTTAATATTAATGGATACTATTAAAGACATTATAAAATTAGTAAATACTAAAGTAAATGAAAATTCTTATACTAAAAATGAATATCAAAAATTAGTGCAAGAAGTATATGAAGAATATATGAAAACTTCTGAAATTGATATTCCTTATTATTTAGTAAATGATATTATTAGTCGTATGATTAATATTAATATTACATTTAATAAAGAACTTGATGATTTTAATTTTCGTCAATGGGATAAATTATTAAAAATAGATGAAATTAATGTTGATATGAAAGTTCCAAAGAAAAGTCAAAAATTATTAGAACATTTCATCACATTATTCAATACTCCACAACCTGAACAACGGACAAAAGAATGGTTTGATTATCGTTATAATCGTATTACTGCATCTGACATGGCAACTGCAATTGATATGAATCCATATGAATCAGTTGAAAGTTTTATTTGTAAAAAATGTGATCCAAATTTTCCATTTTTAGACAATGATTTTGTTTTTCATGGTAAGAAATATGAACAAATTGCTACATCTTTATATGAACATTTATATAATTCAAAAGTAACTGAATTTGGTTGTGTTCCTAGTGAAAAACATTTATTTTTAGGTGCATCACCCGATGGTATTTCATCTAAATCAACTTTGGATTATAAATTCAATCCAAAATTAGGTTATATGTTAGAAATTAAATGTCCTTTTGTTCGTGAAATTAAAAATAAAGGTGCAATTGCAGGAGATATTTGTCCATTTTATTATTATTGCCAAGTTCAACAACAATTAGAATGTTGTGAATTAGAATATTGTGATTTTATTCAATGTTGTTTAGTTGAATATGAAAATCGTGAGGAATATTTAAAAGACGTTAATCATAAATTTATAATTACTGAAGGAACCGACGGGTCACTTATGGAAGTTGATAATACAATGTCAAAAGGATATTTATTGCAATTCTTACCAAAAGAATATATTCCATTATTTGATGGAGATAAACATCATTACAAATCATTTTATATTTATCCTCCGCGATTAACTATGAATGAATCACAATATCAAGATTGGGTATTATCTACATTAAGCACATGGAAAACTGATTATCCAGAACGTGCTGAAACATTTTATTTTGATAAAGTATTATATTGGAAAATTAAAAATGCTCATACAGTAACAATTCCGCGTGATCAAGAATGGTTTAATAATATTATGCCAATTTTAAAAGAGACATGGAGTAAAGTATGTTATTATCGCGAACATTTAGAAGAATTACCTCTAGTTCAAGAATTAGCGGATAAACGAAAAGCATTTTGGAAATTTAAAACTGATTTTACAATTAATAATTTTACAAAATTATCTTTAGATGATCCAAAACCAGAAATTAAAAAAACATATAATAAAACATATACTAAAAAAACAGCTACAAAGACATATACTAAAAAATCAGATCCAAATGATTGTGATTTTGTAGATTAAAAGATTAACTATTATTATCAGCTTGTGAACTATGGTTAAATATATAAAAAAATATTATTATATTAAAATAATGAAAGTTAAAAATCCAGAAGATTTACAAGATATTATAAAAATTCTTATTGATTTATTAAAAGATAAAAAAATATCTAATGATGAAATTACTTTAAAACTACGAGAAAACCATTATTGTATTAATTGTCATCAACATTTTAATAGATGTAAATGCGATGATTCGGAATCCCCGTCAGATTCGGAATCAGAATCAGATTCAGAATCAATTTCAGATTCATATGAATCAACTGAATCATCTGAATCGCCTTCTGACTCTGATAATTAAAAACAATTTAAACTTTTATTATATATTTATAAATATATAATAAATGTCAGTTGAAGATTATAACGAAAAACTAGTAATTATTAAGAAATTTTATAATTATCTTGGAGGTGTTTTAGAGAAAAGTTATGATAATGAATTTGAAGATATTGAATCATTATCAGCATATTTAAATCTTTATTTAAATAAAGATAAAAATGAACATTTAGAAGATGATAATGAGAAGCAAAATGAGAACATTAAAGAAAATGAGAATATTGAAGAAAATGATAATAATGAAGAATATGATAGTTCGCATTTTACGGAATCTGAGGAAGATTTAAATGATTTTACTGAAAATTTAATTAAAAGATCGCATGCAATTGGAACGAATTTTTTATCAAGTGCGGTTGATTTTATAAATGAAACAACACAAGATTTATCAAAAATAAATTTATATAATAAATTTCGTGATCCAATTGAACGTATGAAAAAGTTTTTAGATAATAGTAATGTAAAGTAAATATAATGTATCATGTATTTAGTCATTTTCCTTGTAATGATGGTGATGTAGCAAGTGCTATATGGAGTTATTTTAAACCGGAATCAATATTATATAAATGGAAACATAATGATAATATAAATGAAATAAATATAATAAATAATCTACCAGAAAAATCAAATATAGTTTTTTTAGATGTTACGCCAAATATAGAGAAACTATCAAATAAACATAATTATTTAATAATAGATCATCATAAAGATCCATTATTAAAATTATTAAATTTCCCAGAAAAAGAAAATTATAATTTAGAAATATATATACAAGAAAATTTTCCTGAGGAAAATGATTTATCCGGCTGTATGTTAACATGGGATTATTTATCAAAAAATAGATATCCATCTGTTGTATATTTTATAGGTAGTAAAGATGTATGGAATTTTAATAACAATGAAACTGAACCATATTGTATTGGTTTTAATGAATGTATAAAAAAATGTAATCCTGATAATAAACTTAATTTTATTAAAAATTTATTAATAAATAATACAACAGAAAATGATTTAATAATATTAGGTTTACAAATGATTCAAAAATATAAAAATGAAGCCAAATGTTATTTTAAAAATATTAAAATAACAAATGAAATAATTGATAATATAAATTATTCAATAATAGATATAGTATGCGAGTCTGAATCAAGAAATAATTTATACAAATATTTAATAGAATATGCAAGACAAAATTATTCAAATATACAAGTATTAAGAATTCTTCATACAATAACAACAAATCAAAAAGTATATTCATTAAGATCTTTATTGAATGTTAATGTTGATAAAATAGCTAGACATTATGGAGGAAATGGACATGAAAAAGCAGCTGGATATACAGAGAATTTAATTTAATTTTATCTATTATTTTAATAATGGATAAAATTAGTAATAATATAAATAATATGTTTGAAACTTTATTTAAAAATGAAGATAAAATACATCCAATTTTTAAAGATTTAAAAAGAGTTTATAAATTATCAGTTGATTATAGAAAAGATATGGCAGATAGTATAAAACAAACAACTAAATATAAAAAAATAAAAACAATACCAGAGGATATAATAAAAAAACCAATATATGAAGAATTAAAAAAAATAGATTTAATTAAAATGGATAAAGAAATGAATAATGTATTAAATTATACAAAAATATTAAACTTGGTATCATATGTTTCTCAGTTTATGATAAAATCAACTATTTCAAATGAAGATAAATTATATAGAAATATATCAAATAATAAAACAGATAAATTAAATATTATGATAATTGGATCTGGTCCAGTTGGTTTATTTTTAGCATGTTATTTATCATTATATTACAATGATACACATATGAGCAGTAGTCCAAAAGTAAATATAGTTATGTATGATAGTAGAATTGAAAAACCTGGTTTTCGTAAACCATATAATAGACAAAGAATGTTTTCGACTGCATCGAAATATTTAAGTTTAATATTACCAAAAGTATATTGTTGGGATGATTCAAAAGATTATTTAATGATAAATATTTTTATGCTTGAATATATGTTATTTACAGTTGCATCGCTTCATTATCATATTCCAATGATATTTGAAGATTATAGTTGGGATGATTATAAAGATATTATTGATAAAGGTAAATTTGATGTAGTATTTGATTGCACAGGAGGTAAATTATCTCATGATGCTATTAAAAATATAAATACAAGTTGGTTGAAAAATATAAAATTATATAATGATCAAATTGATAAACAATTAAATATTGATATTAATAAAAACTTAGTATTATTAAATCATGATAGTAAACATATTATTAATTATTTTTATGGATCAGTTACATTATATTATAATAATGATACATTAACATTCTATCAAAAATTTGATTTTGATGTAATGAATAAGAAAGATTTAATGTATTTAAATATGATTAAAAATAAATATTTTACTCATGATAATGCGATAGAGTTAATTAAAGGAATATCTGATGAAAATACTCGTAATTTCTTATATACAATGATTCATAATGATTATCATAATTATTTATTTTCATTTGATGTATGGGGTATATATATAAGACATGCTATTAAAATTTCAGATGTTTTTTTTGTTAAAAAAAGAAAAATATTATTAATAGGTGCAGGAGATACTATATTTCATAGTCATTTTATAACAGGAGCTGGATTAAATAGAATTTTAGATTTTACTGTTAAATGTGCAAATATGTTAATAGATATTTAACCATAGTTCACAAGCTGATAATAATCTTAAAAATTACCCTACTGGTAGGGTAAAATTGTGAACAAGGTTTAATATTTATATAAATTAAATAAAAGATGTTTATTATATTTGATATCATATAAAATATAATAAATATTAAAATTATATTTGCATAAATATTTTATATAAAATGCATTTTGATTATTTGCATAATCAATTAATACATAATTTAATTTTAAATTTGTTTTGAGATGATTTAAGAAATACAAAATATTATGTATTTCTGGTTGTAATGATATTATATTATATGAAATAGGAATACTATTTATACAATTAACAAGAAAATCATATATACATGAATGATAATAAAAACTATAACCATTGTGATAACTAAATTCAATATACCAAAATTCTTCACTAATTTTCATTAATATTCCAAGTTTTAGAAATGGTTTATTTGGTATCCATTCAATTTCATTAAATTTTTTTAAAATTAAAATTTTAGAATTATTACTATATAATTGAGGTATTCCTTCATTTATTAATTGAATAATAGATTCATCTAAATATTTTTTATAATTATAATCCTCCTTATATTTTGGAGTGCTATTTTTTATATTTTTAATATTATCAACTAAACTAGGAATATTTATTATAGAAGATATTAGTTGAGACTCAATCATATCAATAATATTAATAAATATTAATAAATATAAATATTAATCAATTTTTATTAAAATCTTTGATTCAATTGAGTTTGCATTATTTTTTTTTAACTTGAATATTACTTGTTTTACTTAATAGATAATTTTTACGTAAAATATTACCATCGGTGATGGACCCTTGAAACCAATAATTTTGAACCATTGATCCATATTTTTGCCCATCCTCATTGATCTTCATTAATAATTAATAATTTTATTATTTATTAATAGAATAATCAATTTTTATAATAATTCACAGGAAGGTAAAAAACTATATTTATAATTACATGATTCAATTATATAATCTAATTGATCAAGAAATGTTTTTAAAGTATAATTATAATATCCATAATTAAAAAAAATAATATCATTATTAGATGATAAATTTATCATAATTTTATATTTAGAATTATTAAATAATTTTGTATAATTTTGTAAAATATTTATATTTTTAATAGTTGATTTATCATTATAACATAAAATGACTCCATATATATTTTTAAATATATCATTATTTATATTTTTATATATATCTGCTGAATATGGACAAATTGTAAATGAACAATTTTTATAAACATATTTCATAAAAGGTTCATCTACATCTGGTATATAAATATCAAAAAATTTATTAATATTTGATATATTATTAACTATATTTAATTTATCATTTAAATCATCACCTAAAATTAAAAAATTAAGCATTAATGACATTAAAATTATAATTAATTATAATTTTAAATAAAATTGATATTTTAATTATTTGATTTAAGAATAAATAAGGAATAATTAATAATGTTTCTAGTAGATAAATATAAGAATAGTTCAATTATACCAACTTATGAAGTTGTAGATAAATTGATATATTCATTAAATACTCATAATACAATATATAATAATATTGATAATGTAATTAAATTACCAAAAGAACAAATTTATAATATTATTGATAATATGGAACATGGTAGTTGGAAATTTGCAAACATGCCTCATTTGTTATTCTATGGTCCAGATGGATGTGGTAAAGAATTTATTATTGAAAATTTATTAGAAAAAATATTTACAAAAAAAAGTGTTGAAGTTCAAGAAACAGAATATATAATTAATGGTTATAGCAATACTAAAACAAAAGTAATGATCAAGCAATCAAAACATCATATTATTATTGAACCAAATAACAATGGTTTTGATAAATATTTAATTCAAGAAATAATAGAAGAATATGCTAAATCAGAAATTTTACATGTTCTTAAATACAAGCATTTATATAAAATAGTTGTAATAAATACAATTGATAATTTAAGTTATTATGCTCAAGCATCTTTAAGAAGAACAATGGAAAAATATGCAGATACTTGTAAATTTATTTTTATTTCTAATCAATTATCTAAAATTCATGAACCATTAAAAAGTAGATGTTTAATGATCAGAGTTCCATTACCTACTGATAATATGATTATATCTATTGTATTAAATATTTCTGAAAAAGAAAATATTGGATTAAAAAGTTCTGATATTATTAATATTGTAAAATATTCTAATAATAATATTAATAAAGTATTTTGGTTATTAGAATTAATAAAAAATAAAGTTTCTTTTGAAGATTCATGGCCTAAAATTATTGATATGATTTGTAGTGAAATATTAAATAAAAAAAATTATAATATTAATAAAATTCCAGATTTAATTAAACAAATTAGAGATTTATTATATCAATTATTTATTACAAATATTGATTTTAATATAATTATTAAAGAAATTATGAATTGTTTAAAACATAAATTAAATAATTCAGATAAAGATAATATATTAAAATATATGATTATAGAAGAAACTGCAAAATTTGAAAACCGTATTGCTCAAGGAACACGGCATATTGTTCATGTTGAAGCATATTTAATTAAACTTATTCAAATATTTAATAATTATTAATAGGTCCGATATAATGTTAAGAAAATCTTAAGATTTTCTTAAAATTAATCTGGTATAAAAAAAATACCTATTATTATATATAATGGACGATATAGATAAAAAAATAACAATGTTATATAATTATGTTTATTCAAAATCATTTAAAGAAGATATTGAAGAGTTTGAAATAGATGAAAGTAATATAGATTTAACAGATATTAAAATAGAATTAGGTTCGGATGATTATAATGATATTTTAGCTGATTTATTAAAAGGAAGATTTAGTAAATTTGATTATAATGAATCTACAAATACAATTGTTTTAAAAAAATATGGAGAAGGATTATCATATTCAATATATATATCACCATATGTAAATGATAATTCTATTACAGAGATGGATAATTCAAATAACAATGATTGTTTATTCTCTTATATATTAAGTAAATTAGTTTTATCAAAAAAAACAAAACATATATCATTACCTATTATTAATGTTGATGCTGAATTTTCTCAGATTCATGATATTTTAGATGGATATAAAGATATTTTTGAACATTATCAAAAACAAATAGATAATGAAGAAATATCTAATGTCTTTTCTTTAAGAGCACGTGAGAGTTTTTTTAAAAGCGTTACTTTAACACAATTTTTAGAGAAGAATGATTTTAATATAAAACATTTATTATTTCAAATATGTCATACTTTAGCAGTTTTACAAAATAATTATAAAGGTTTTAGACATAATAATTTAAATCTTGATAGTATTTATGTATATTTAAAAAAACCGAGTATTGATATATATGAATTTAATGGTGATACATTTTATTTAAGTAATAATAATTTTGATATTAAAATTAGTAATTTTGGTTCTGCAAATATACCTTCATTATTTGGAGGTGAATCAAATATTCCTTTTTATGATAAGAATAATGATTATTTTGATTTACATTATTTTTTGAATAATTTATTATTAATTATAAGTGATCTTGATGAGGAAACTATTAATTTTTTAGAAAATATTATTCCTAGTAAATATAGAACTGCTGATGGTAGTTATATGAATAAATATGTAGAATTATTTAAACCTTCTGAATTATTATTAGATGATTATTTTAAAGAATTTTTAAAGAAAGTTGATAAAGAGCAAAGTATGTTAGATAATGAATATTATACTAATAAAAATAAAAAAATTATAGATAGTTATAAAGGATCTAGAAAAATTAAAGAAAGCACTATAGATAAACCTAGAATTGAAAGACGTTTAAGTAAATCATCACATTTTGTAGAACAAGTCGGAGCAGGAGGGGTTATGTCACAATCTGCTCCTAAAGTAGCTAATAATCCTTATATGACAAATGAACAGCGTAGAATTATTAAAAATGAGGAAGTAGAACCTAAAATATATGTAGATCCTCATAAACAAGATTCTCCTGAACCAGTTGTTACTCCAAAAAAAGAAAAACAACTATTAATGAAAAAAGAAACATATATTAATCCTAGTTATATTAAACCATATAATCCAAGAGAAAGACCATCATGGGATAATGATTATATTCCTCCTCCTCCTATTACTAAAGTTCCAATGGCAAAAGCTACATATGATAATGATACTAATAGAATATCAGATGAAGAAAGAACGGTTCCAATGGCTAAAGTAACATATCAAAATGATGATTCAGATAATAAATTTAGACGTGAAATAAGATCTGAAAATAAATTTAATAGAAAAGATAAAGAATTAATAGAAGAAACTGATACAGACTCATCTGAAATTGATCAAGAGAAATATATTAAGGAAATGTTTCAAGAAAAACAGCCATATAAAAAAGATTATAATCGCGATTATCGTGAATCAAATTATAATCGCGATAATCGCGATAATAGTGATTTAAATTATAATCGTGATAATCGTCCTTATAAAACACAATATCAAAAGAATATATCTGACTATCCAATTATAAGTGAACATCATACTTATCAAAATCCTCAAACAATGTTTCCACGAGGAACACTTCATACACATCCTAAATATGGAAATCCTGCATGGGTATCAATTGATAATCAAATGTCATACCCATCGCCTTTTGTTAATAATTTCTTACCATTAGGTCCTTATCATGGTATGGCATTAGCAGAACCAAATAAAATTCCTTTACAAAAAATATATAATATTAATTTAGGTCAACCGGGTTCTAATAATAGTTTATTAAATACAATTTATCAAGATACTTTGCCAGGAAATCCTTATGTTTATACTATGGTTAATTTATTCCAACGTAAACATTTAATTAATAGTTTACGTGGATCGATGATAAAAGAAATAGATGGCGAAGAGATGTCAATTCAACCAGGTGAATCATCATTTTTAGAATATATTAGATTAATGGAATTTAATCCATATGCTTTAGGTGAAAATCCATATTCAAAATTACCAATTAATTTTTTATTATATAATGGTTCTTATCCTATTAGATATAATGTGGATAAACAAAAATTAGATATTGCTAAAAATGCAATGAGTGTTAATATTAGAATATATGCATTAAGTAAAGTAGCATTATTAGCTAGTCAAGTAAAAGGATCAGTATCTAATCAAAATAATTTTGATGTATGGAGAGATATTTTATATTATAATTATATTCGTGAAGAAATACAAAGAAATAAAATCAGTCCAAATTTTATTGGTTTAATATTATTTAAGATTGATCCTAAATCTAATATTAATTATAAGGAATTAGAAAGTATAATTAAAAGTCATACATCAAAAACTGATGTAGAAAGACAAATTAGATCTAATCAAAAAACTAGACAATTATTAAATTTAAATACATCATTAACACATTTATTTTTAGGAGGCCAAGTGATTGATATAAATAAAGTTAATGATGCTGATTATAGTGGTAAAAGTTTAGTTGCATTAACTGAAGCACCTACATGTAATTTAATATCTTGGTTTAGTCCTTCATATGAAATATCAGGAGCAATTAGAACAGAAATATCTACTGGTTTTCATACACCAGAAGTATGGAGAAGTGTTTTATTTCAAATGGCTTATGCAATGGCAGTATTACAAGAAAAAAATATATATATAAAAAATTTTTCAGTTGAAAATAATATATTTATAAAAGATTTATTTAGTGATTCAAATAATATAGGTCATTGGGTTTATACTGTAAATGATATTGATATGTATATTCCAAATTATGGTTATTTAGTTACAATTGATACAAGATATGTTGATGATACAACTATACCTACAAGTTTACCATCATTACTAGGCACAACTTCAACATCTGCATCTATAAATTATAAAATAGAATCATCTGAATTATATGGTGATATAGATCATAAAAATGATATATTAAATGATTTTAAAAAAGTATTTAATAAAACAGATTATTCTGATACTGGTGCTTTTAAGAAATATGGTATAATAAAACCAGATGACGAAATATTAAATTTAATTGATAAAATAAATATTTCAAAGGAACTAAAAATTAAAGATATTATAATTGAATGCTTTCCGGAATATTTTCATAATAGAGTTGGAACATTATTAACTAAATCGGAAAGAGATGCATTATCATTAACTACAATGCCCAAATTAGTTCCAGGTTCTTTAGTTGCATATCAATCAAGATTTGATGAATATAGATGGGCTATTTTTAAAGAAAATCATAATACAAGTAAAAATAAAAAAATAATAATAATTAAAGATGATAATGGTAAGTTTAATTACAAAGAGGTATTTAGTCATAGTTTAATAGATCATCCAGAATCAAATAATATAAATCAGACATCAGAAAAGAACTTTAGATTAAATAAAGATTCATTTATTGAAGCTTATAAATTATAATTATATAATTTATTATCTAATTTATTATAATGTTATCTTATAATTCATATAAACCAACTGATAGGGAGAGAGAATATGTTGGAAAATTAATTAATATTGAACCAAATGATATATCATATACATTTTTCAGTGATAAAAATGTAAATAGTATAAATGAACAATTAATTGAAGAAATAAAATATTTTACTTTTCAACGCTATGGTCAAAAAATGCAAATTCAACCCCAAAGAAAACATTTAGTTATATCTGCTATGAGACATATATATTTTACTAATATAAAAAATATTTATCCAACAGAAGTAGAAGTAGATATGTTAAATAAAGAAGTATTAAAAAGAATGGTTCCTGTTGTAACTAGAGAATTAATATCTCATATGAGATTTATAAATGATTATAATAATATAGTTCCATTTGATTTACCAAAACCATCGACACGTAAATTAGATAATACATCTCCATACTCTAAATTATTTGATTTCTAATAAATATAATCCAAAAGGATTATATTTATTAAATATATTTTTATATTAATTTAAAGAAATGCAGTAACTTTTGATTCTTTATGAGCAAAGTTTTTGTAAATAAATATTATACCATGAGTAGATGGACCATTATCGGCTGTGGATGTTATTAATTTAGTTGCATCATTTATAGATGTAAATGGGTTGCCTTCCTTGGTGATTGGAGCCATAGGATCATATTTAACACCATCGTTTGAAAGTTCACCTCCTGCTTGAATAAATGCACCTGGTGTGCGTGATGTGCCTTCTTCTTCGGGTGGTGGTAGTTTAAATTCTTTATTATTAAATAAATATGTAGTAGAGCCAATTACATAATTAGCGCTAATTTCCTTATCACCAGCATTAGGGTTAGTTTTAGCACATACAACACTTAATAATTGAAATGTATCATCATCAACTTTAATAGTTTGTTCAATAGTCATAGGATCAGTATTAATGTGTTCAAAACCAGCAATAGCTGTTGGTAAACGTGTAACATTAACTGGATTATTACCAATATTGTAACGGAATGTGCGACGATCAACATAGAATACAAGAACTTCACGTGAATACATTACTTTAGTTACACGATTAACAAATTGGTTACCTTCAATAAAACCAAGAATTTGTTCAAGAGAAGATGTAAATGGTTTATCCATTCTCTCTGTTGCCACTGTAGATGTAATATACTTACCTTCATCTACACGAGTAGAAGGGAATGATAAAGGCATTGAAGCACCCTTAGCAGCACGAATGTTAATCATAGGAATAGCGGTAACAGTAGGACGAAGGTTTTGTGAGTATGGGTTGTAAGCAAAGATGCTAGAGATAGGTAAAGTTACAGCAGTTGTAGGACGGAACGAGAAAGCCGAGAATAAACGTTTGAGAATAGTGCCGTCATGACGACCATAAACTAAATCAGGGTTATCATATTTGTTAAGACGGCAAACATCAATCGATGTCATGAATTCACGGAGCGATTGGTTGTAAACTTGACCATTACGGAGGTGGAGAACAGCGTTCCAGAGTTGATTTTGTAAGTTGCAACGGTGGAGTAAATCACCAACAGGTGTGCGGGTATCGCATACAACATCATTGGGGTCGGTGACTAAATTGTAAAAGAGTTCATAGTCAGGACGAGTGGTAAGAGGTTGACGGTTGTAACGAGCCTTAACAATACCAGCCATGTTACTGTAAAGAAAGTGATTATCAATTATATTTGATTTCATACCAAAGAGAGCAACAATAACTGGGTGAACATGATCTCCTTTATTATGGAAGTTAGGATCATATGTAGCACCTGTAACTTCGAGAGGAACAGCATTTTCACCGCCATATTGGATGGCTTGGAGAAGAGCTTGAGCATGAAGGGGCTTCGAGGCTTCATGGAGCTTGAGGATTTCTTGGAGATTGCGATAATCAGCTTCTTCGACATTGAAGAAGTTGTCAGCACCAGATGTAATGTTACCTAAAACTTTCATCATGTTAGTAACGGGGATAAGAACTTCACTCGAGTTGGCGCCGGCAAGTTCTTGTTCATAGATACGTTGGAATTCAGCAAATTCAGCTTCAGTAAGGTTGTGCTTTCTGGCGTGAGCACGAGCCTTCATTAAAAGTTGGTGGAAAGGAATGTTAGCTTGCGAGTATCTAACTTTAACGGCAGCAGCAAATTTCTTGGCAGCTTTAACGATAGCGCTGTGACGTTGAACAAAAACTTCTTGGATTTTGTTAACGATATTTTCATCACCATAACGTTCACGTAAAGTTAAAAGAGCATTCGAAAATTGATTCTTGTTTTGAAGTTTAAAAAGATTGGCGACTTCAGTATTAACTGTTGAAGTGCTAGCGCCATCTCTGGATGATCTAACTGAGGTTCTGCGAGACATATATATATCTTATTTTAGAAAAAAATAAATACTTTTTTAAACTTAAATTTTATAAATTAATTTTTTAATAAAAATTTTATAACATTTTTATACATTATAAAAATATAAACGTTTTTTATATATTTTTTAATATTTTTTTTCAAATCAATCTTTTATTCTCATTCCCCAATTATGTAAGTTATGGGTTTGCAAATTTGAATTGCACATTACCCATATCTTTTATTTATTACTAGAAAAATTGATTGTCATAGTTTTTAAAGACAAAATATAATAACATTTAATAGTATTTAAATATGGATTCTCACAATAATTTATGGATAAATAAATGGAAACCAAAAGACATAACCGAAATTATCGGAAATAAACAAAATATATCTAAAATAGATGAATGGCTTGCTAAATTTAATGATCATAATAATAATTCAATAATTATATCCGGTGGTCATGGTATTGGTAAAACATTATCAATTGAATTATTATTAAATAAATATAATTATATGACAAAAGTAATTTATCCAGATGAACTTAAGACATTTAGAAACGATATGGATTTTGATGATTATTATAATTATGAAAATAGTGTATTTTCAAAATTTAAAATCAATATAGGTAATTCTGGATCTCCTAAAAAATTAGCATTAGTTTTTGATGAAATAGAAAGCATCAGTTTAACAAGTGAAAAGAAATATGTTTTAAATATTTTTAAAACAAATGCAAAAACAAAAAGTTTTCCATTAATATTTATTTCAAATACAAATCATAGTAAATTATTAACAGATTTAAAAAAATATTGCCCTGAAGTAAAATTTTTTTCACCATCCTCTTATGAATTAGTTAAATATATTCAAAAAATATGTAAGGAAGAAACAATAGAAATAAAAGACCATGAATCATTAGAAAATTTAATACAGTTTTCACAATATGATATTAGAAGATTAATTAATTTGTTACAAGAATATAGTTATAATTATAAATGTTTAAACAAAGATGATATTAAAACATTTATAGAAAAATCAATTACAAAGGACACTAGCGTAGGATTATTTGAAGCATCACTTGAATTATTAAATAACAATAATTCTTTTGAACAAATATTTAAATTATATGAAATAGATAAAGTATTAATTCCATTAATGATTCATGAAAATTATTATAAAAAAATAATATCTCCAAAAAATAAAATAAGTTTTGATAATCAATTAGAAGAATTAGTTAATATAAGTGAATCTATTTCAATGGGAGATATAATAGAAACAAGTATATATACAGATCAAAATTGGTATTTACAAGATATTCATGGTTTTTATACCTGTTTTAATACAAGCTATATTTCATCAAAAATGCAAAAGAAAATAACTTATTCAGAAGTTAAGTTTAGTGCTGATTTAAATAAAACATCATTAAAAAATATAAATAAAAAGAATATAACAAATTTAGAAAAAATTATTGGAAATAAATCTATAGAAGAAATATTATTATTATGTAAATTAACAAATAGTTTAGTTAATAAAAAACAGTCTGAATATATAATTGATATATTAAAATATTATAAAAATGATTTTGATATAAAAGATTTAGAATTATGTTTAAAAATAGATAAAACAGTTGAATTTATAACATTATCGACAAAAGAGAAAAAAGAAATTAATAATTTAATAACCTAATTTATAAATTAATTTCTAAACAATTATATTAATGCCTTTAGAACACTTAAATAGTCGTAGTATATTTATTTTACTCGTAATTGTCTTTATACTTGGTTATATATTAGGATCAAAGTTACCAGAAATGAAAGAAAATTTAATTAATTTAGATGATTCGCGTAAAAAAGATTTAACTCAATGTTGTAAAAATCCGCCTTGCTACTATCAGCCACCTCATTTAAGAGAAAATTGTGAAGAAAACAAAAAGAAAGCCTATGAAGAATTAGATTCTCGTTTTCAAGAAATGTATACACAAAAAGAATATTATAATAAATTAAAAGAAATGGATGTTTTAAATTCTAAAACAAATTATGAAAATGATATAGATTTTAGTAGTAAAATAAATGAAAAATTAAAAGTTGAATTGAATAATGTAGATTTTAATAAAGTTATAAAAGATGATAGAGATGAAGTAAATGGATATGAATCAAATATATTTGCATCATATGAAAAATTTCAAAATATTTAAGATTTTGAATCTTAATAAAAATTAATTGTTTAAAATTTTAAACAATTAATTTCTATATAATTATATAAATGAACGCTAATCTATTAATTGAACGTAAAAGAGAATATATTTGTATTTTAAAAGATATTTTAGAAGGTCCCATTTTATCAGGGTTACAATCTATATATAATTCATGCAAAAATGATAATCAAATAATTATTAAATTTCAAAAGGCATTAAAAGAAATACCGATATGGACATCGGAACAAATTCAAGAAAAATGCACAACAATTGATTCTGAAACAACAAAATATACATATTTAGGTAAATTATTACAAGAAATATTTAGAATTAATATTAAATTATTTGGATTATCAACATCTGAAAGATCATGTAATTTTAAATCATTTATTCATTTTGTGTATATTGAATGTGCTCGTGAAATGTGGAAGAACCCATTTTTATTTTATCATGAATATTCTCCATATGAACAAAATAGAAACAATATGAAAATTAGAGAAAAAATTGGTTGTGCAATTGAAAATGCAATTAGAAGAGCATTACCTATTGATAAAATATTAGATGAAAATCTTAAATCTGCTAATAAAGGAGCTGTTCCAATTGATTATGGTAATTTAATTGAATTAGAATTAGTAGTAGATTGTGAACAAGAAGGCGGTGGGATACAAATGTTTTCACCTACACAGATGAATCAAATTGAAACGATATTTAATCAAGCAATTTCTTCAATCAAAAATGAACAATCAGTTCCAATCCAACCACAACCACTTCAACAATCACAACCACAACCACAACTTCAACCTCAACCACAACCACAACCACAACCTCAACCTCATCACTCTCGTAATGATAGTATTGTTAATAATGAAATATTAAATATAATAAACAAAAATAATGTTTTATCAGACTCAAATGAAAAAGAAATGAATCATTTTACAGTTAATAATCATTCAGCTGTAATGCCAATGATGAAAAAATCACATTCTGATAAAAGATCATCATCAACAATAAGAAGAATAGTAAATGAATCATTAAGACAATCACATCATACTGGAACTAAAAGTAATTCTGGTAATAGTGAAGTAAAAAATAAAGTATTAAAAGATTTAGATACTGAATCATTAACTTATAATCCAGAAGCTAATGCTAAAAATTATCAAGATGTTTTTTCAAATAGTGAAGTTAAAAATACTATAAATACAAATGAAAAGGTAGAAAAAAAATCAAGAGAGAAATTTTTTAATGCATATCTTAATATATAATTAAAATTATTATAATTTATAAGATGGAAGTAATTTATCAATAATTGCATATGCAATAGAAACAACAATAGCAATAACTATTATTTCTTTATCTAATAAAGCATTAGTTGGTATATAACGGATAGCTAAGAATGTTATAATACCTATAAGTAAATATTTTATACTACGATTTGACATTATATTATATGATATTATTAATATTTTATAATATAATATAATATAATAAAGATGATTTTAGCAATTATTGTTATTGGATTAATTATAATATTTTGGTTACAATATCCATTTATAAAAGAAGACAATTCTACACCAGAATCTAAAAATAAAACAATCTTTAATAAAATTAAGATACCTATAATATTTTTGTGTTTTGCTTATATTATTTATTTATTTTTAAATAAATCAACAGTAAGTAAATCTACATTTAATTCATTAGAAATAGATAATAGTAATTTTTAATCTTACATAATATATATAAATGTCATGCTATAGATATGGTGGATGTGGGTATGGATATGGTTATGGATATGGTAGTAGATACGGTGGGTATTATGGTTATGGTTATGATCCATATTATTATGAATATGGAACACTTACTAATGACCCTGTTGCTAGAAATTTATGTTTAACAACACCTATACGTTTTAATAGAGCTCAAAATGGTTTTGGGCCTTATTGTTATACAAATACTTTTGGTAATTTTGGTAAAAGCAAAGGAGGAGCAATTGTTTATTTTTTATTTGGTATATTTTTATTTTTATATCCTATATTATATTATTGGATAAGAAAATATGGTTTAAATCAAAATATTTCTAGAGAAAGTATAGTATGGAATACAATTATTGCTATGGTTTTTTTAGCAATTATAATTATAATATTAATAGTTATATCAGAATCAAAAGATCTTTATAATAATTTATCAAATCAATTCCCTAGTGTATTACATACTAATAATACTATATCAACACAAACTGATTTTTCTAAACTAACAGAAAAAGAACCATCATCACCTGGTTATACTGAATATTTAGAAAAAGTTAAAGAAATAGACGAAACTAGGCGATTAGGTAGAATATTTTATATTATTCTTATTATTTGTTTATTCGTAATGATTGTAATATTTATATATTATCTAAATATATCTAGAAACTATAGACAAACTCAATCAAATAATAATTCAAGATATGAAGATGAATTTCCATATGGAAACGAAAGTAGATACCAACAGCGATATGCCCCACTGCGATATGCCCCACCGCCACTATATGAAAATGAAAATGGAAGATATTAATAATAAAAATATTAAATAAATTGGGTAGTGTGCAATTCAAATTTACAGTTTTAAATTGCAAAACCGAATTTATTTAATATTTTTATCTAAATTATTATAATGACAACTAAGAATATTAGATATGGAAGTAACAGTCTTTTTATAAAAAAATTTGATATAAAAAGTATGCCAGATTTTGTTACAATTGCTATGATAGCTAAACGAGCTTCAGGTAAAAGTTATTTAACACGTGAAATATTATTTCATATGCGAGATATACCTACAACAGTTGCTATTAGTAAAACTGAAAAATTAAATAAATTTTATACTGAATTTATACCAGAATTATATATTTATGATGAATATAATAGTGGAATATTAGATAGAATTTATCAAAGACAAGAACAATTAGAACTAGATAATTCAAAGAGAAAACAAGAAGGGAAGAAATTAAAAGATCCTCGTTTAATGTTAATAATGGATGATTGTATGTCATCAAAAGGATCATGGGTTAAAGAACAACAAATATCTGAATTATTTTTCAATGGACGGCATTATAAAATGTCTTTTATTCTTACAATGCAATTTAGTTTGGGTATCCCACCAGAAATGCGTAGTAATTTTGATTTTATTTTTTTATTAGCTGAAGATTTCATAACAAATAGAAAACGTTTATATGAACATTATGCAGGTATGTTTCCAGATTTTAATACTTTTCAACAAGTATTTTTAGATTTAACTGAAAATTTTGGATGTATGGTTATAAATAATCGTGTTCATTCAAAAGATATAACAGAAAAAGTATTTTGGTATAGGGCTAAAGAAACTCCTCACTTTACAATGGGATCTAAAAAATATAAAAAATATCATGATAAAAAATATGATAAAAATTGGAATAGAAAGATTGAAGTATTTGATCCAACTATGTTATTATCAAAGAAAAAGAAAGAAAATGCATTAATTATTGAGAAAGTTAAATATTAATTATTAATAACTACCCCATCCATCATCTGGTAATGGATATACTGGAGACGTATTAGTTGGTTTATAATATATATTAAATTGAGCATTTAATTCTGTCATTTTATCTAAGAAATTTTTAAATATTTTAATTAAATCTTTTTTTGTTTTTAATATTACTTCATTATATATTAGTTCTATTTCTTGATATTCTAAACTAGTCATAATATTACTGAATCTTTTAGAATATTCATTTCTATCTGTAATAATAGGGATATTAGTCGCATCTTTTAATATTTTATCAAATAATTTCAGTAGTATTCCATAATCTTTTTCTTTTAGATATATAGCGCTACTTCTACCGCTTTCTTTTATTATATCTTGAATAATTGTCTTGATATCTTGATCTAACCTACGCAAATCAGTAAAATAATTAAAATTATAACTCATATAAATAATTATAGATAATTTTAATTATAGATAATTTTAATTATTTTTATCTTAATAAAGGATATGCTGCAGGAGCAGATCCTTGTGGAATATAATAAGCAGGAGGATTATAAAATGGTTGTAATACAGGAATAGATTGTCCTGAAGATCTTAATTGTTCTTTAGTAGGTATGTTATATTCTTTAATTAACTTTAATATAGTTGTTAAAAAAAGCTCCAATATAGAACTATCTAAATTTTGTGATATTCTTTTTTTATACTCTTCAAATATAGCACCATATAAATTACTATAATATAGATTTACAATTTCATCTCTAGATGGTTTAGAACGTTTCATAGAAGATACCCATTCTTGTAAATATCCTAATATAGATGTAATATTAGAACTAAATCTTATCATTTCACTAATTAACCTATTTCTTTCAGCTATTTCTTTATCACTATTTACAGCTGCTTGTGCAGTAGATAATACTTCTCTAAATACTTCAGAACAAGAGAACTCTTTTTCCATATTTTGATTTTCGCGGAAAAATCTAAGTGCAAGTTCAGTATTACCTTTTAGTTGGGCTGCTATATTAAATTTATATGTTAAAATAAGATAATCAGGAAATGATTCAGATGGATATTTTATAACATCTGTATGTAATTTTTCCATTTTTTTAATACTAAATATAGGATGATCTGGGTTTATAGTAAAAGTTAATGGTTCTCCAAGAGTTAAATTATGATAGTTATTATCCATTTCAATAACAAAATGTGTGTTTATACTACCATTATTAATATATATTGCTAATAAACCAGCTGACTTGGATTTAGTTCCTAATTTTTTAAGTTTAACATGCTCTGGATTTATTTGAACATTTCGAGGAAAACCACCAATTAAATAATTATTATCATTTTGAATAATGTCACTCATATAATTAATTATAGATTATAATTAATTATATTTTAAAAATATTTATAAATAAAATATGTGTTATCTTAGCTAACAGAATTATATAAAAGAATATTTGATTCTTTTTATATATATGTATTATGTGATATTTAAATTTTGCTTTAATTATTTTTTTAATATTTTTTAATAGAATAGAAGGTTTAAACTGGATAAATTTCTAATAATATATACATTAGTGATTCCTTGTAATTCATTATATAATTGTGTTATGTGATATTCAAAATCAACTATGTTGATTTTGAATCTTCGCTAACATCTTTGGGTGTGTAGTTATTCGCTACGCGAATATAATTAATAATTAAAACCTTTGGTTCTACTGCACATAACCCAATTATAATATAAAATTAGATTTTTTCTAATAATATATACATTATTGAAGATTTACCAATTAATGGATCTTCTCTGTCATATACAGGAAATTCAATGAATTTACTATATAATGCATTTACAATTAAT
>JACCDO010265741.1_pt1 | contig 37663 bp, 33 predicted proteins | sample 7446101 | NCBI WGS metagenome assembly JACCDO01 (sample SAMN15323440, study PRJNA562643) | freshwater metagenome | isolation source: river surface water | place: USA:Blue River Watershed | collected 2017-08-16 | reverse complement strand
TTCTACAGTATTTGGCAGGGGAAGAAGGATTCGAACCTTCGCATGCTGGAATCAAAATCCAGTGCCTTAACCAGCTTGGCGATTCCCCTACAGGTCAATCTGAAGAAATCAAATTGTAAGCGGGATTCTTATTTAAGCCCCGGACAATCCGACCTACCCATCCTTTTGGAAGATTTTGTAAAAGATTCTCAAGTTTCGCGGTATTGGTCTTAGGGTCTAAGACTGCAAAAACGCTACTTCCAGAACCAGACATGCGGGGCTCAGAGCCCGATACTGCCTGGCTAATCCAATCCAAAGCTTGCTTCACTTCAGGACAAATCCGCACCGCTACTGCCTGACAATCGTTTGATAAATCCGACCATGGCGATGCAAGAAAGCCATCAATTGTAATCTGAGCATGATCTCGGGTCAAACCCGGGTCTTGAAAAATGCTGGAGGTGGTGATGCCTTGCTTGGGAAAAATCACCAAAAAATCGCGATTTTCTAGCTCAAGCCCTTGGATTTTTTCGCCAATTCCTTCTACAAATGCATTTTGTCCATGAATAAAAAAGGGCACATCAGCGCCAAGTTGGAGCCCTAACTTGGCTAAAGTTGCTTTATCGAGTTGAAGATTCCAGAGTCTATTCAGGCCGATCAAGGTAGTTGCAGCATCAGAAGATCCGCCACCTAAACCAGCACCCATTGGGATTTCTTTTTGTAGCCCAATTTCAACGCCACGATCAAACTGGCAAAATTCTTTTAGTAACTTTGCTGCGCGTACAACTAAATCTTGTTCTGGTGGTACCCCGGGTATTGGGTTAACACGACGCACTTCATTTTCCAGGATAGCTTTTAGGGTAACGGTGTCACACCAATCAATGAGTTGAAAAACAGATTGAAGCAGGTGATACCCATCAGGACGACGTCCAATAATATGCAAAAAAAGATTGAGCTTTGCTGGCGAGCGCAGTATCAAAATATCTTTACTCATTCGGGTGATCGAATACCAAACGAATATCAATCGACCCAATGTTGGAGCTGCGGGTCATTGTGAGTTTATCGAGGCGCTTCTTATTGCCCCAGGTGTAAACCAAGTCCCAGCCATCCTGACTAATTTTGCTGACTTGACCTTGAGCATTTCGATCGACGCTAGCTTCGCTACCAGGCCTCACTTCACCTCTTAACCAGTTGGATAAACCCCGTGCAGGTAACGGTAGTCCTAATGTGTTTTGAATCAATGTATCTGCATCAATCGCGGTGACTACTTGACCATCACGCTCTAGTGTTGCTTCGCCTGGGTTAATCGTAATCTTGGCAATGGAGCCACCAACTGGATTCCGAATTTCCAAGATATCTTTGAGTGCATCTTGGGTTAAGGTAAAGCCGCCAGAGCCACCTTGATTTTGAGACTCGGTAAGCCCAATCACTTTTACTGCAAAGCGACCATCCCATGTGCCCTGAGGAGCTTGATCTGGGGTTGACCACTCAGGCTTAAAGCGTTTTAAAGTTTCTTTGAGGGTCGCATTATTAGCATCCAATTTTTGTCCTTGGCGCCACATTTCTTCAGCCTCTGGGCGGCGGCCCATGACCCACAAGACCTCGCCAGTATGTGCCGCAATATCAGCCTCTGGTTTCATTGTGAATGCTTGCTGTAATTGTTCTAAAGCTAAAGCATTTTTACCAAGTCTAAAGTTCACCCATCCCAAGCTATCTAAGATAAAACTATCTTTCGGTGATATCTGATGCGCTTTGCTAATTAATGCAAATGCTTCGGGAAGTTTGACATTACGATCAGCTAGCGAATAGCCAAGCGCATTTAAAGAATTTGCATCGTTAGGATATTTGCGCAAAATCTCACGTAAGGTTTGTTCCATGATATCCATGCGCCCCACTTTTTCTGCCGACATGGCATAGGTGTACAGAAGACCGGGCGCCTTTGGTGGCACTTTGACAGTGGATGCAATTTCATAGAAGGCTCGCAAGGCTTCATTCTCATCTTTAGCTTTGGCAAGAAGTGCTTGCAGTTGCAATAAGGTATTTTCTTGCTGGGCAGGGTTTTGTTGTTTGAGTAAAGCAATGGCTGGCTTAATAGCATCTGACCAACGGTTGTTTAAAACAAGAAGAGTGATGAGCACTTCCTTGGGCTTGGTTTCAGAGGCTGGTGATAATTCATCCCAAGTTTTTGCAGCCTGAAGAGCCAAATCAGGCGAGCCACCACCGATAGCGATTTCCATTGCTCTTTGAGCTAGGCGCGGATCTTTGTATTGACGAGCCATCTCCAAGTAGGTGTTGTAAGCAAGTCCTGCTTCGCCCCTTTGTAGGGCAATTTCCGAGGCAAGAACTTCAAATACAGCTTCTCCAGTCTTTAGACCATCGGTTTGTGCACGGGCTTGGCTTGAAAAGACTGCCCCGCTCGATAGGGCTAAAAGGAATAAGCCCTGCAAAAGGGGCTTGCGCGTAAATTGGCTCATGAGCACATTCTAATCTGCGAATCTACAATCCATTTATGCCAGAACTTCCAGAAGTAGAAATCACGAGATTAGGAATTGCCCCCCATCTTGAGGGGCGCAAGGTAAGTGCCGTCAAAGTACTGGATGGGCGCTTGCGTTGGCCTGTACCTCAGAATTTGCCAAAGCTTCTCACCGGGCAGAAGGTTCGGTCGATTGCCAGGCGCGGGAAATATCTCCTTTTGGAAATGGATACGGGCCACTTGCTAATCCATTTGGGCATGACTGGTACTTTGCGGGTTTTACCAAGTTCGGATCCTTTGAAATTGCATGATCGAGTCACTTTTGAATTCGGCAAGCTGAGTTTACGTTTACACGACCCCAGAAAATTTGGCGCAGTGTTATGGCACGCGAACACAAAAGGCCCCCTCGAGAAAAATGTACTCCTACAAAAATTGGGTGTTGAGCCGTTTTCAGAAGAGTTTTCGGGCGAGCTTGGGGCAGACGTTCTTTATAGAACCTCACGTAAACGTAGTGTGGCCGTTAAACAATTTTTACTGGCAGGACAAGCTGTAGTCGGTGTCGGGAATATTTATTGTTCCGAAAGTTTATTTCAGGCACGCATTCATCCTGCAAAGGCAGCTGGTAAGTTGACTCGCCCACAGTGCTCTCGTTTAGCAAATGCCGTAAGACTGATTTTAAAAAAAGCTATTGCTGCTGGTGGAAGTAGTTTGAAAGATTTCGTCAATAGCGAAGGTGACCCCGGCCACTTCATGGTGCAAACTAAGGTTTATGACCGCAAGGGCTTGCCATGCAAGGTTTGTAAAACGCCGATTGCGCAAATTGTTCAGGGGCAGCGCTCCACTTATTTCTGCCCCCAATGTCAAAAACGCTAATCAATACTTTTTCTAAAAAATTACTTACTTGGCATGGGGCTAGCGGTCGCTCAGGTTTGCCCTGGCAGGGTAATCGTGATCCATATGCAGTTTGGGTTTCTGAAATCATGCTGCAGCAAACCCAGGTGGCTACAGTGCTAGAGCGTTATCCCCGTTTTATGAAACGTTTTCCGACGGTGAAAAAATTGGCCGCAGCTGATATTGATGAGGTCTTAGCTGAATGGGCGGGATTAGGCTATTACTCTCGTGCTAGAAACTTACATGCTTGCGCGAAACAGGTGATGCATGATTTTTCTGGAAAGTTTCCGAACGATCCTTTATTACTTGAGCAGTTAAAAGGTATTGGCCGATCAACAGCGGGTGCGATTGCTGCTTTTGCTTTTCACGAGAGGGCGCCAATACTTGATGCAAATGTCAAAAGAATTTTGGCGCGCTTATTTGCAATTGAGGGTGCTGTACAAGATAAAGCAGTAAATGATCGTCTCTGGAAATTAGCGCAAGAGTTGTTACCAAATCAACCTAAAGATATGCCGGTATACACACAAGCCTTAATGGATTTTGGTGCTACTTGGTGTACTGCCCGTAAGCCAGTATGTATGAGTACAGAGAAAAAATGCCTATTTGCAAAAGATTGTCAGGCAAACTTAAGCAATCAGGTTCTAGCTCTTCCCCAAAAAACAGTAAAAGCAAAATCACCAGAGTTTGATTGCGATATGTTATTGATCAGATCTGGGAACTTTGTTCTATTGCAAAAGCGACCTAGCAAGGCGATTTGGGGTGGTTTGTGGTCTTTGCCGGAATCGCCCTGGAGACCAAGGCCTGGTAAGGGTTATCACACTGTCCAAGACTCCAAAGAACTCCTAGCGATCACTTTGCCAGAGGAAAATATTGCTGGCTTGGCTAAATCGATTAGGGGATTAAAGTCTGGCAATCAAATTAAACACATCTTTACCCATCGTCGTTTATGGATACAGATTTGGGAGGCGAATACATCAAAGGCCTTAGCGTTTTTCAGTCCAAACTTGAAATGGGTGCCCCTTGCTCAGTTGGGTAGGTATGGTTTACCGCAACCTATTAAGGTTTTGCTGCAGGGCTTGAGTCTAGTTCGCGGTGACGATCTAAAAAATTAATCTGTAGGGCGCCTAAATCTTTTTGTGCCCGGAAGTGGTCGATAATTCTGTTGACTAAATATACGGAGCGATGTTGTCCACCGGTACAACCAATGGCCACCGTAAGATAGCTACGACCGTCTGCAATGTAGTGTGGTAACCACTTATCGATGAACTGAATGATGTCAGTTTCCATGCTGATTACTTCAGCAATTTTTTCTAAAAATTCTTGAACAGGTTTATCTTTGCCGGTGAGTGGTCTTAGGGCTTTGTCGTAGTGTGGATTGGGCAAGCAGCGCACATCAAATACCAGATCTGCTTCACTAGGAACCCCTCTTTTGAAGCCAAAGGATTCAAAAATGACGGTCAGTCCGACTGGTTTGTCTTTGAGAAGATCCTGTATCCACGAGCGAAGAGCATGGGCAGGCAAGTTACTGGTGTCAATGCTGTGGGCTTGCGTGCGAAGTGGCTCTAGTAGACTACGCTCTTTATCAATTGCTTCAATCAGGGTGGCAGATTGAGTCTGCTGGCTATTGGTTGATAGGGGGTGGCGTCTGCGAGTTTCTGAAAAGCGCTGTACTAAGGTGTTGGTGTCAGCATTTAAGAAAACAACCCTCACTTGATGGTTCCGACGTAAGTTCTCCAGAATTGAAGGTAGCTCGGCAATTGATTCACCACGACGTGCATCAATGGCAACGGCTACGCGCTCACTATTTTCTTTTTCGAGAGTAGTGATGAGGCTCTTAAGGAGAGAGACAGGCAGATTATCAACGCAGTCATACCCTGCATCTTCAAAAGCCCTCAGGGCGACTGATTTACCTGAGCCAGAGATTCCGGTAATCAGATTAATTTGCATAGCTTAGAGCAAGCGCCCTTGAGATTTGATGGAATCTGATTCAGCATTCATTTGCATACGCTGACGCTCAATAAATTCTTTTAAGGTATCGATACCACGCAATTGCAATATCGTGTTGCGTACAGCAGCCTCAACTAGTACTGCTAAGTTGCGTCCTGCGGCCACTTGAATTTTTACAGTACGAATAGGAATGCCTAATACATCGATGTGTTGAGTTTCTAGAGGTAGTCTTTCAAACTCCCCATCAGTTCTGCGAACCAGTTGAACAATCAAGCGGAGTTTTAGCTTGCGACGTACTGCAGTTTCACCAAAGATGGTACGAATATCTAATAAGCCTAAGCCGCGGACCTCAAGCAAGTTGCGCAAGATGACCGGGCAGCGACCTTCAATGTAGTCTGGCCCCAGTCGAGCGAAGTCAACGGCATCATCCGCCACTAAACCATGGCCACGAGAAATCAGCTCCAAGCCCAATTCACTTTTACCTAAACCTGAATCCCCGGTCAGCAATACACCCAATCCTAAGATATCCATAAAGACACCATGCATAGTGATTTGAGGTGCGCCAATTTTGGTGAGGTAGGTGCGCAGGTGATCAATTACCTCAGCTGCTGAAATATGAGTTGTAAATAACGGGGTTGAAGAGCGCTGGCAAAAAAGTTGTAAGTCTGTATCTGCAGATTTACCGTCGGCTACGATCACGCAAGGAGGTGTTTTGGAGATAAGGCTGGCAATCTGCTCTTGTTTTTGTTTGGGCTCTAGCGCTGCGTGATAGTCAACCTCCTGCTCACCAAAAATCTGAATACGGCTAGGGTGAATCAGATTTAAGTGGCCTACCAAGTCTGAGGTGGCTGCAGCTGCTTTTACTGCTTCGCTCGGGAAGGTGCGGTCTGCACCCTCAAGTCCGCCGATCCAGGAAAGCTTGAGATCTGAAACATTGTCATCAAAAATCTGCTGTGCAGTCACTCCCTCGAGGAGCAAAGGCTGTGTCATTTTGTTGCATCCCACTGTTGTAATAGTTCACATACTTTTACCGGATCACTTGCGGAGGATAGAAATTGACGGGCATCAGTATCAGATAGCAGTTGTGCAATAGAAGAAAGAATCTCTAAATGTTGTTGAGTAGCCTTTTCAGGAACTAGCAAAAAGATGAGAGTCGATACTGGCTCACCATCTGGCGCCGCAAACTCAATCGGATTTTTAAGTTTGATGAAAGCAGCGCATGGCTGCTTAAGACCCTTAACGCGGCCATGTGGAATTGCAACGCCTGCACCAAGTGCGGTAGATCCTAAATCTTCACGTGCATTCAGGAACCCCACTACGGAAGCTGCGTCGATATCTACTTTTTTGCAGAAGAGTTCCCCAGCCGCTGCAAATGCATCAGCTCTGCTGGTGGCAGGGTTATCTAATGCAATGCAGTCAGGGGTAAAAAGATTGGTCAGGGCATTCATTAAGGTTGATTATAGGTGTCCTGACAAAAGGAATTACTCAAATCGCTTTTCGTGATGATGATCCTGGATCTTTTCTTTGTGTTTGACAACTTGACGCTCTAGCTTATCGACTACGGCGTCCATGGCGTGATAGAGGTCGGCATTATGGGCTTCAGCAAATAATTCCTTGCCCTTAAGGTGAATAGTAATTTCGGCGCTCTGACGAAGCTCCTTTTCTTTCGCGTTATCCACTATCAGAAAGGCGGAGGCATCGATTACGTGGTCAAAGTGCTTGCGAATTTTGGCCATTCCAGCTTCAAGGTGTGTGCGCATGGCTGGGGTTACTTCCAGATGGCGGCTATTAATTTTCAAATTCATCAGCATCTCCTCTTATATACGCGTGCGCATGCTCATGCCTGGGGTGCGCAGCAAGCCCCTGAAATCGTTTGAGCAGTATTTTTGGAAAGGACCTTCATGAACCTCCAGCGTATCAGCGAATTTGCCGAAAACCAAGAGGGGAAGACATTTTTATTAGTTAAACGGCTCGGAAGGCCGCCCAGCTTACATCCTGAAGTTTTCGCCTAGATAGACTCTACGTACGGCGTCATTTTGGATGATTTGGTCAGGCTTACCTTCAGCCAGAACGCTACCTTCGCTAATGATGTAGGCGTGGTCACAAATACCAAGGGTTTCTCGTACGTTGTGGTCTGTAATGAGAACCCCGATTTGGCGGTCTCTCAAAAAGCGCACAATACGCTGAATTTCCCCAACAGCAATAGGGTCAACTCCAGCAAATGGTTCATCTAATAAGATGAATTTAGGTTGGGTAGCCAGAGCTCTAGCTATCTCAACCCTACGGCGTTCACCACCTGATAGTGAAAGGGCTGGGTTATTGCGAAGATGGCTAATTTGTAACTCGCCCAAGAGTTCATCAAGGCGTTTTGCAATTTCAGCTTTAGTGAGTGGCTTGCCACCTTGCACCTGAAGTTCAAGCACTGCTTGGATATTCTCAGCTACATTCAGTTTTCTGAAGACCGAAGCTTCTTGTGGCAAGTAAGACAAGCCCATACGAGCACGTTCATGGATAGGTAAATGAGTGATGTCTGCCCCATCCAAAACAATATTGCCACCATCAAGCGGCACTAGCCCAACAATCATGTAAAACGAAGTTGTTTTACCGGCTCCATTAGGTCCAAGCAAGCCAACTACTTCACCGGACTTTACTTCTACAGAAACATCACGAACTACCGTCCGCGAGCCATAACGTTTTTGTAAGTGGTGTGCACTCAGAGTTGCTGAGTTATTGGTTTGTGCTAAATCCGTTGTCATTTCTCTAATGTGGCTTTTCGTCTTGGTGAAAGGATTGCTCTAGCTACAGGCAGATCCTCCGGCTTTGCATCTGGTGGGGGTGTAACCCGATAGTACTGCTTTATATCGTCGTACTCAATTTTCCAGCCCCGCAGTTGATCAAGCATTTGCATATTGAGTAAGCGCTTAAGACCAGCATTGCCTGTCAGGGTAAGCACTTCAGTTTTAGCGTTATAGATAACCTGAGTTGCAACCCCTTGCATAAACTCATCTGCAGGTCCCTCACGACGTTGTCTAAAGCTAGCAGTCTTTTCAAGAGTGCCTTTGACATCAACAAATTCATAACCTTCAGGGTCCACCTGAATGCGGCCATCCTCACCAGTTACCAGCATGGTCCCTTTAATTAGCAGCACCTGACCATTGAGATCATAGATTTGTTTGACGTCATTTACAGATACTTTTTCTGCTTCAAGAATGATGGGTTTATCTTGATCTGCCTTTTCTGCTTGGGTAAATCCCGTCAGGCCTAGGCTAAGCAAAAATATCAAGACAGTTGAGTAAAGAGCACGTGCGTTCATTTACTGATTTCCTCGCGGAGCTCGTTCAATGCGTCCTTTGACTTGACCAGAGAGGGTCATGCTTTGCTCAATATTATTAAAAACCCCACCTTCAGTTGAGTGCATCACAGACATGCCTTGCTCAAGCGTAATGGGTCTATCGGTCTCGATAATGTCATCATTAATCAGCGCCTTGAAATAGCTTGAAGATGCTAGCATTCGGGGAGATGCAGGCTCGAAAGCTGTTGCGGCTTGTGCTGGCCGAAAGATAGATGCGTTATCAATGAGATCTAAAATGGTCAGATCGCCATCAAGGTGGCCGGTATCCGCTTTAACAGTTACAGGCGCTTTATTCGGTTGAAAGAGTCGCAGGCGAGGGGTCAGAATATCAATCGAAGCATCATCGTCATAGTGCGTTACTTTTTTACCCAAGATTCGATACTTAGTATTACCAAGTTCATTTAATGCAGACAGAGCACCATCATTGATGATGTAATCGGGCTCATGCAGTCTTACGCGCTCAAGTGCCGATTTTTCTGGTGGGGTATTTTTTCGGACCAACCAAAAGGTCGCTAGAGTGAGGGCGCCCATCAGAATCAATGGCATGAGTCGCAATAGCGTGCGCCCAATACCAAGCTTGATTGTTTGAGGATTTAATTGCATTACTTAATTGCGGGCTTTATTAAGCAGTTCTTCGTAGCGGTTTTGCGCTTTCAGAATGAGATCGCATACCTCTCGAACAGCGCTATTCCCCCCGGGATTATTGGTTACAAAATGCGCGTATTCTTTCACCGCTTCATGGCCTTGCGCAGGACAAATCTTGAAGCCAGCATTTTTCATCATTTGTAAATCTGGCCAGTCATCACCCATGACGGCGCAATCTGATGGGGAAAGACCCAATGATTTAACAACCTGATCAAGGGCAATCGCTTTATTTTCCACGCCCATATGTACATGTTTGATACCCAACTCTTCGCAACGCGCTAAAACCATTTTTGAATTTCTGCCGGTAATGATGGCAGTTGGTATTCCACATTGCTCTAGTAATTTAATTCCTAAGCCATCTTGAATATCAAATGCTTTGAGCGACTCTTTGCCATCGCTTCCAATCCATACTTGACCATTGGTTAAAACACCATCGACATCTAAAACTAACAGTTTGACCTTGCTTGAGCGTTCCCAGGCTTGTGGATACTCAGTTAGAGGATTGGTGTTGTGCGGATTAAAAGCGCTAGGCATGAAATTAAATGAGATAAAGAGTTAAATAACTTTTGCTGCAAATAAATCATGCAGGTTAAGTGCGCCTAATAGTTGACCATGGCTATCAGTAACCACTAAATGATTGATGCGATGTTTTTCCATCATCTCAATAGCTTCTTCTGCAAGCAGCGTAGCTGGGATGGTGCGCGGGCCAGGTGTGGTCGCATCCTTTAGGGTAATACTATCCAGGTTAGCTTTCTTTTCGAGTAGGCGACGGAGATCGCCATCAGTCAAAATGCCAAATACTTTTTTATCTTTATCTAAGACAACTACCATACCCATGCGTTTGATAGTCATCTCCAGTAAGGCAGCTTGTAAAGAAGCTTCAACAGAAATCTTAGGCGTGTCATCAAAACTACGCATTACTTCACTCACGTGCATAAGTTGTTTACGACCAAGCCTGCCACCCGGATGTGAGCGGATGAAATCTTCCGCTTCAAAACCTCGTGCATCCAATAAGGCAACTGCTAATGCATCGCCCATAGCTAATGCAGCAGTAGTGCTCGATGTTGGAGCAAGATTGAGTGGGCAAGCTTCTTTTTCAACGCTAGTGTCGAGGTGCGCATCTGCTAACTTCGCAAGCGAGGAATTGGGTGCGCCAGTTAGGGCAATCAGCTTTGCACCTGTGCGCTTGACGATTGGCACAATGGTTAACAGCTCATCAGTCTCGCCCGAATTGGAGAGGGCTACAAAAACATCATCTCTGGTCACCATTCCCAAATCACCGTGGCTGGCTTCAGCTGGGTGGACAAAAAAGGCAGGGGAACCAGTAGACGCGAAGGTCGCGGCAATTTTGCGGGCAATATGACCGGATTTACCAATTCCAGAAACCACGATTCTACCTTTACAGCCATGCAGTAGTTCGACTGCAAGGACTAAGGCATCAGCATTGGCTCCTTCAAGGCGGTCGCGCATCGTTTGCAGTGCAGCAGCCTCAATAGTGAGGGTGTCGCGCGCAAGCTTTAGGGTTCGTTCACGAGTCTTAGCTATCATCGAGTAAGTATATGCCGTCAGTCCTTCAGTTAACTCTCATTCTCTTAGCCTCTGGTGTGGCCGGAGTGGTTATTTTCCGCTATTTTGGCTTACCCCCTATTTTGGGCTATTTAGCCATTGGCGTCCTGATTGGCCCCCATACCCTAGGTCTAGCGAGCGATTCAGCCACCGTGAAGTATTTGGCTGAATTTGGGGTGGTTTTCTTAATGTTCTCGATTGGCCTGGAATTTAACCTCAATAAGCTCAGGGCAATGCGCAAGATCGTATTTGGCCTCGGTGGCAGCCAAGTGATTCTCACCATGCTCTTAGCGGTTCCAGCCAGCCTTCTCATGAATTGGATTTACCCCATTTCGTGGCATGCTGCGATTGCTTTGGGTGGCGCATTGGCAATGTCTTCAACCGCGATCGTGACTAAATTGATTTCTGATCGTGCAGAACTGGAGACAGAGCATGGTCGGAATGTCGTTGGTATTTTGTTATTCCAAGATTTAGCAGTCGTCTTCTTGTTAATCCTACTGCCATCACTTGGAAAAAATCCTACAGACTTATTTGTTGCATTAACTGCTGCATCCATCAAGATCACGATTGCATTAGTGCTGATTTTCTTTATCGGCCAATCATTGATGAGTCATTGGTTTAAGTTGGTGGCTAAGTTACGCTCCCAAGAATTATTCATGCTCAACCTTTTATTAATTGTCTTGGGTATGGCAGGACTGACTGAGCACTTTGGATTATCTTTAGCGCTCGGCGCATTCCTAGCAGGCATGTTGATTTCTGAAACACCTTATCGTCATCAGGTGGAAGAAGACGTCAAACCTTTCCGCGATGTTTTGCTTGGTCTGTTCTTTATAACGATTGGTATGCTTCTGGATTTCAATGTCATTCAAGAGCAGTGGCTACTTGTTTTGGCATTGCTAGTTGGCCCTTTAGTGTTTAAATTTTGCTTAATCACTTTACTCTCAAAGGCCTTTGGATCAAGCCCTGGTATCTCGATTAGAACCGGACTGTGTTTGGCTCAAGCAGGTGAATTCGGTTTTGTTTTGCTCACCCAAATTGATGGTTTAGATTTAATTGATCCAACCTTAAGTCAAGCAGTGTTGGCAGCAATGCTCATTTCCATGTTCTGTGCCCCTTTCTTAATTGAGTACAGTGATCGCATTGCGATGCGCTTCTCTAGTAATGAATGGTTATTGCAATCATTGGCTTTAACGCGTGTTGCAGCTAAGAGTGTGCGTAATGAAAACCATGTAGTGATTTGCGGATTTGGGCGCTCGGGCCAAAGTTTGGCTCGTATGCTCGATCAAGAGAAGATTCCTTATATTGCTTTGGACTTAGATCCCGATCGAGTGAAAGAGGCCGCTGCAGCTGGTGATAACGTTGTGTATGGCGATGCTAGTCGTGAGAACTATTTGATTGCTGCAGGTCTTTCCAGAGCAAAAGCTGTAGTGATTACTTATGCCGATACTGCAGCAAGTTTGCGGGTGTTAAGACAGGTTGAACAGTTGCGTCCAGGAATGACAGTTTTGGTCCGCACTAGAGATGATGCCGATATTGCAAAATTACAGGCTGCAGGTGCCACTGAGGTGATTCCTGAGCTTATTGAGGGTAGCCTGATGATTGCCTCCCATGTATTGTTAATTATGGGTGTGCCAATGCGCAAAGTCGTTCGAAGAATTACTACTGCGCGTGAAGAGCGTTATAGCCTGTTAAGAGGATATTTCCGAGGCTCGGGTGATGAAGATTTTGGGTCTAATGAGTCTTGGCGCTTGCATTCGATTACTTTGCTACCGCACTCCCAGGCGGTAGGTAAAACTTTAGGTGAGCTCGCTCTTGAGAACGAAGGTGTTAGCGTACAAGCTGTGCGTCGTAAAGAGGTAAATTCTGATTATGTGAAATTACCGCTAAGCCCTGAGTTAAGGCTTGAGGCAAACGATATCTTGGTGATCTCAGGTAATTCAGAGGCAACTGATTTAGCAGAAGCCAAATTACTCTGAGATCAATCAGCCACCTCTATTAAAAGCTTACTTTTTCTTTTTAGCGGTAACAGTTTTGCGAGTCAGTAATGGCGCTAAGTAGTGACCAGTAAAGCTGGCCTCATTTTTGGCGACATCCTCTGGCGTTCCGGTGGCAATAATTTGACCTCCCCCAGCACCGCCCTTAGGTCCTAGATCAATAATCCAGTCAGCAGTCTTAATGACATCTAGGTTGTGCTCAATGATGACAATCGTATTACCTTGTTTCTTCAGGGTTTGAATCACAGTCAGCAATAACTGAATATCGTGGAAATGTAAGCCAGTCGTTGGTTCATCCAAGATATAAAGGGTTCTGCCTGTGTCTCGTTTGGAGAGCTCAAGAGAGAGCTTAACGCGTTGAGCCTCCCCGCCCGATAAGGTGGTTGCGCTTTGCCCGAGTTTTACATAGCCCAAACCTACATCTAGAAGTGTTTTCAGTTTGCGCTTCACGACGGGGACGGCTTCGAAGAACTCATGAGCTTGCTCGATTGTCATCGATAGCACTTCATGAATATTCTTGCCTTTATAACGAATATCTAAAGTTTCTCGGTTGTAACGTTTGCCATGACAAACATCACAAGGTACATAAACATCTGGCAAGAAATGCATTTCTACTTTGAGTACGCCATCACCTTCACAAGAGTCGCAACGCCCACCCTTAACGTTAAAAGAGAAGCGACCTGCTTCATAACCTCTCTCACGTGCCGCCGGAACACCAGCAAAAAGCTCTCTAATCGGAGTAAATAGACCTGTGTAGGTGGCTGGATTAGAGCGCGGAGTTCTGCCGATCGGTGATTGATCAACACTAATCACTTTGTCGAAATGCTCTAGACCTTTCATAGAGTCATGTGCTGCCGGCTCTGCATTAGAGCCATAGAGATGCTGTGCAACTGCATGATGCAGGGTATCGTTAATTAAGGTGGACTTACCAGAACCTGAAACACCTGTGACGCAAGTAAGCAGTCCAACTGGAATCTTGGCATGTACTGATTGCAAGTTGTTACCACGTGCACCAATGATTTCTAGGAATCGATCATTTACCGGAATGCGTTTCTCTGGAACTGCAATCGCTTCACGGCCAGCAAGATAGGCGCCAGTTAAAGACTTTGGATTTGCCTCTACTTGTGCAGGAGTACCTTGAGCAACAATCTCACCGCCATGTACACCTGCACCAGGACCGATATCAATTACCCAGTCAGAGGCGCGGATCATGTCTTCGTCATGCTCAACAACTAAGACGCTATTACCTAAATCACGTAGATGTTTGAGTGTTCCAATCAGGCGATCATTATCGCGCTGATGTAGGCCAATTGAAGGTTCATCTAAGACATACATAACGCCAGTTAAGCCAGAGCCAATCTGGCTTGCAAGGCGAATACGTTGTGCCTCACCCCCAGAAAGAGTGTCAGCGCTGCGCTCTAGAGAAAGGTAGTCAAGTCCAACATCGTTCAAGAAGCGCAGGCGCGCGCTAATTTCTTTAACAATTTTGTCGGCGATTTCTCGCTTAGCACCCTTAAGTTCGAGGGCTTCAAAATATTCTTTAGCTTCTTTTAATGGCAATGCACTAATTTCATAAATAGCACGAGATTGTTTCTTCTCACCCACTTTGACAAAGCGAGCCTCTTTACGCAAGCGACTGCCATTACATTCAGGACATGTCTGTACATTTTGGTAGCGTGAGAGTTCTTCGCGCACAGTCATGGAATCAGTTTCACGATAGCGACGTTCAAAGTTTGCGACGATGCCTTCAAAAGCATGTTCACGAATACTATTTTTGCCGCGTTCATTGATGTACTCAAAAGGAATGGTCACATCACCAGAGCCTAACAAGACAAGATCTTGTTGTTTCTTGGAAAGTGTTTCAAATGGCTTCTCAACATCAAAGCCGCCATGTTTTGCAAGGGTTTGCAGCAATTTAAAATAGAACTGGTTACGGCGATCCCAGCCTTTGATAGCACCAGAGGCCAGTGATAAATCAGGGTGAGCAACGATACGCTTAGGGTCAAAGAAGGATTGATGTCCAAGACCATCACAAGACGGGCAAGCGCCCATCGGGTTGTTAAATGAGAAGAGGCGTGGCTCTAACTCCTGCAGGGAGTATGAGCAAACTGGGCAAGCAAATTTGCTTGAGAAAATCATTTCTTTGCCAGTGTCCATATCGACAATCATGGCTTTGCCATCTGCCAGGCGTAGCGCTGTCTCAAATGACTCTGCAAGACGTTGCTGAATATCGGGACGCACTTTAATACGATCCACTACTACTTCGATTGAATGCTTATCGTTTTTCTTGAGTGTTGGCAGTTGATCTACTTCAAAGATTTCTGCTTTAGCGGCATTCGCGGTACCACCGCCGGAGCGCACCCGAAAGCGCACAAAGCCTTGTGCCTGAAGGTCCTGAAAGAGATCGACGAATTCGCCTTTGCGCTCGCTCACGACAGGAGCAAGAATCATCAACTTCGTATCTTCTGGCATTGACAACACGGTATCAACCATTTGAGAAACGCTTTGCGCTTCTAGTGGAAGATCATGGTCTGGGCAATGTGGTGTGCCTGCGCGCGCAAACAAGAGGCGCAAGTAGTCATGAATTTCAGTAACGGTACCTACGGTTGAGCGTGGGTTATGGCTAGTTGCTTTTTGCTCGATGGAGATTGCTGGCGATAGACCTTCGATCGTATCGACATCCGGTTTTTCCATGAGTTGTAAAAACTGGCGGGCATAGGCAGAAAGAGACTCTACATAGCGACGTTGACCTTCTGCATACAGGGTGTCAAAAGCTAGGGAGCTTTTGCCTGATCCAGATAAGCCAGTCAGGACCACCAGTTTCTCTCTAGGGATATCTAGATTGATGTTTTTGAGGTTGTGGGTGCGGGCACCGCGGATCTTAATTTCGTTATTCATGATTTTTTAGCGTAACTTGTTAATATAGCTCTTTCCCATGAATCCTTCTGAACTTCGCTCCACTCTGGCCTTAGCAGGCATCTTTGGCCTTCGTATGCTGGGCCTGTTTCTGCTTTTGCCGGTCTTTAGTATTCATGCGCAGGGCCTACCTGGTGGCGAACAGGCTTTTTGGGTGGGTTTGACCCTCGGAATATTCAATATTGTGCAGGCCTGTTTTCATATCCCTCTGGGGCGTTTATCTGACCGAATTGGCCGTAAACCAGTGGTTTTATGGGGCCTTTCCTTGTTTATTGCGGGCGCCTTGATCTCTGCTGCTAAGGATGATTTGTTGTGGATTGCCATTGGGCGGGGCGTCATGGGAGCTGGAGCGATATCAGCCGCAGTTTCTGCATGGGTTGCCGATCTTACGCGTGAACAAGTGCGTACGCGGGCTATGGCTTTGGTGGGAGGCAGCATTGCACTTTCATTCGCACTATCTTTAGTGATTGCTGCGCCAATTTATAAAGTAATTAGCCTAAGTGGAATGTTTGTTGTATTAGCGATTCTTGGGGTGATAGCAATGGTTGTGACGTATTACGTCTTACCAAGCACTCATCCTGAAGTCCAAGTTCAGCAAGCTTCCTTGAAGGAAGTATTTTTTCGTCCTGAGTTGATGCGCTTGAATCTTGGTGTATTTGTATTGAATGCAACCCAGGTGGCGATGTTCTTAGTAGTGCCGCGTTTACTAGTGCAAGCAGGATTGCCCTTGGCTTCGCATTGGGAAATTTATCTCCCAGTCGTTTTGCTATCTTTTTTCTTTATGGCACCTCTGCTGATCTTTGGTGAAAAGAAGCAGCAACTTCGCACCACTATGCTTGTTGCAATCGTATTGTTACTCATTGCTGAATTTTTATTTACGCACAGCACCTCAATTACTTCAATTGCAATTGCTTTGTTAGTTTATTTTGTGGGATTTAACTTATTGGAAGCATTACAACCATCCTTAGTGTCTCGATTTGCAAAAGAATCTAAGGGAACAGCACTAGGTGTTTACAACACCACACAATCGATCGGTTTATTTGCTGGCGCTGCTGTTGGAGGCTATTTGATGGATAGCCACGGTGATTTATCGGTCTTTATGACGGGTGCCGTGCTCTTAGTGTGCTGGCTTATAATTGCATGGTCGATGCGCGAATTACCAGCAAAGACGCAGCCGTAGCTTCATTTAATGAGTTCAAGCAAGCAATTTTTTAGCAGTAATAACAGCAGCATTTTTCTTCGGGAGACAACATGGCTTCGGTAAATAAAGTCATCATCGTAGGTAATGTAGGACGTGATCCAGAAACGCGTTATATGCCAAGTGGCGACGCCGTTACAAATATTTCAGTAGCAACATCTGATCGCTACAAAGATAAGCAAACTGGTGAAATGAAAGAAACCACAGAATGGCATCGTGTTGCATTCTTTGGCAAGCTTGCAGAAATCGCTGGTCAATACCTCAAAAAAGGTTCACAGGTTTATGTTGAAGGTCGTTTGCGGACTCGCAAATGGACTGACGCTAGTGGCCAAGAAAAGTATTCCACAGAGATCGTTGCAGAAACAATGCAAATGCTTGGTGGTAAGCCAGTAGGCGGAAGTGGTGATGGTGGCGAGAGCTATAGTCGCTCAAAGCCGGCTGAACAGTCCGCGCCTGCAGCTTCAAACGCTGCATCACTCGGCGCAATGGACGACGATATTCCGTTCTAAGTAATACCGTAATAGCAAAAACCCCTTCTAGAGTTTTCTACAAGGGGTTTTTATTTACCTAAATTTAATGAATTTCTTTACTGCCGCGCATGCCGAATATTATCCGGCCAAGGTGAATTGTGATCGGTACGAAATGGATTGATATCTAAACCACCACGTCTTGTGTAGCGCGCATACACCGATAACTTCTCTGGTTTGCATTGACGTTTGATATCGGTAAAGATGGTTTCAACACAATGTTCATGAAACTCGCCCAACTGTCTAAAGCCAATTAGGTAGCGCAACAAGCCTTCTTCTAGGATAGGCCTTCCTTGGTAGCGAATTTGCACGCTTGCCCAATCTGGCTGTCCTGTAACAGGGCAGTTTGATTTAAGCAGGTGCGACACTAAGCATTGTTCAATTGGGCCAAAGGATTCGTTTACGCCCAAGAGGCTCGGGTCTGCTGGCAAGTGAGGATCAACCTCGATATCAAGGCGATCCATCAAGATGCCACCCATTTCTTGCATACCTTTTTTAGAGCTTACTTCAGTTGGGTTGATGCGAGTGGTGATTTTGCTACCAGCGACCGCTGATAAGTCTGTAATGAGACGTTCTTTAACTTCGTTTTCGTCCTCAAAGCGAGCGCTGTTGAGGCTATTGAGATAGAGCTTGAAAGATTTAGACTCAATCATGTTTGGAGAGTCTGCAGGAATCTGAAACTCTGCCAATGCAATTTGTGGCTTACCTTTTTTATTGAGCCAACTGAGCTCAAAGGCATTCCAAATATCAACACCAACAAATGGTAATGCCTGATCTTCTTTAAGCCCTAGCTTCTTGCGGTTCTCCATTCTGGGAATTGGAAATAGCAAGCTTGGATCATACTGATCTGGGTATTGCGATGATTGTCCGAGTGGGATTGTGGCCATTAAGATTGCTTGCTGTGTAACTAGTTTTTAGGTTTATTGGATACACCTGATACGACGTGGCCTGTTGGTGCAACCGAAGCTGCAGATTGGCAGTGACCAGTTTGATCATCAAAGAAAAAATCGGGCTCGAATTCTCGTAAGAACTCACTCTTGGATAAGCCGCCTAAGAACATCGCTTCATCCACATCAATGCCCCATGCCATCAGAGTTCGAATCGCACGCTCATGTGCTGGTGCAGAACGTGCGGTGACTAGTGCAGTACGAATGCGCATCCCGTTTTCACTAGTAGAGCGTTGTAGTCGGTGGAGCGCTTCCAGTAAAGGCTTAAACGGTCCGGGCGGCAATGGAATATCAACCTTTTTACTCTCGTGATCGACAAAAGCCTCAAGCCCTTTTTTCTGAAAGACTTGTTCTGCTTCATCAGAGAATAGAACTGCGTCTCCGTCAAATGCAATGCGAATTTCGTTTGGATGAGACTCTGCAGTTTTGCTAGACTCTGGATACACCCTTGCAGCTGGGAAGCCCGCATCAATGGTTGCTCTCACATCATCTTCATTGGCAGACAAGAAAAGATTGGCATGAAGTGAGCGAAGGTAATGGTAGGGAGGGCGGCCTCTTGTAAATACACCACGCTCTAGATGTAGTCCATGGTGCTCGGCAGAGCGGAATACGCGCAAACCACTTACGGGATCATTACGAGAAAGGATGACTACTTCTACGCGTTGCTCACCTTCTTCATTAAAGGCTAAGAGTTTCTTGACTAGGGGGAACGCCACACCTTTTTGAGCTGCTTCACCGAGTCGCTCAAGCTGTAACTTCATGTAAGCGCTGTCATCACTCGATTCGAAGATGCGATTCTCTTCCTCGAAATCAAACAAGGCGCGTGATGAGATTGCGACAACGAGTTTTCCGGTGAGTGTGAAAGACATCTGATGAGTTACATCTTATTTAAGAAAGAGACGATAAGCGGGATTATTGCTTTCATCCCAGTGGGGGTAACCCAATTTCGCCAAAAAGGTCTGGAATTTTTTCTGCTCATTCTTCGGAACCTGAATACCAACCAGGATGCGACCATAGTCTGCGCCATGGTTGCGGTAGTGGAATAAGCTGATGTTCCAGTTAGGTGCCATGCTGGTGAGGAATTTCATCAAAGCACCTGGACGCTCTGGAAACTCAAAGCGGTAGAGCAATTCATCTTTAGCAAGTGGGGAGTGACCGCCAACCATATGACGTAAGTGCGACTTTGCTAATTCATCATGAGTCAGATCAATGGTTGCAAACTTTGCTTTACGGAAATGTTTCGCAATTGCTTCGCTATCGCCTGCTTTTTGTGTGCTGATGCCAACGAAGATGTGAGCTTCACTCTGATCACCAATACGGTAGTTAAATTCAGTGACGTTGCGCTTGCCGAGTAGCTCGCAGAATCGTTTGAAGGAGCCACGCTCCTCGGGGATGCTTACTGCAAATACCGCTTCACGGAACTCGCCAACGTCTGCACGTTCTGCCACAAAGCGCAGACGGCTAAAATTCATATTGGCACCGCAAGCTACCGCTACTAAAGTTTTCTTCTTAATGCGTTTCTTGTCTACATACTTCTTCATGCCTGCGATAGCTAAAGCCCCAGCAGGCTCAAGGATGCTACGAGTATCAGTAAAGACATCATTAATCGCTGCACAAATTTCATCTGTATCGACAGTGACGATTTCATCAACCACTTTTTTGCAAATGCGAAATGTTTCTTTGCCAACCAATTTCACCGCAGTGCCATCTGAAAAAAGACCAACATCTTTCATCTCGATGCGCTTACCTGCTTTGAGAGATTGGTTCATGGCATCGGAGTCAGAAGCTTGAACGCCAATCACTTTAGTCTTTGGGCTTACTGCTTTGACATACTCACCAATACCAGCAATCAAACCGCCACCACCAATAGCAACAAATACGGCATCGATTGGTTCTTGATGTTGCGCAAAAATTTCTTGGGCGATTGTTCCTTGTCCGGCAATCACATCTGGATCGTCAAATGGGTGAACAAAAGTCAGACCCCGTTTTTTACCCAAGAGCTCTGAATGTTTGAATGCATCACTGTAAGACTCGCCGTGCAGGATGATTTCTACCCAAGAACCACCTCTTGCTTTCACTGCATCAATTTTCACGCTCGGGGTAGTCACCGGCATCACAATGACGGCTTTGCATTTCATTTTGGCTGCAGAGAGGGCAACGCCTTGCGCATGATTGCCTGCGGAGGCCGCAATAACCCCGCGCTTTAAGGCTTCCGCTGGTAAATGGGCCATTTTGTTATAGGCACCACGCAGTTTGAAGGAGAAAACCGGCTGGTTATCTTCTCTTTTCAGTAGGACTTGGTTGCCCAAACGTTTGGTGAGTTCGGGGGCGAGCTGGAGCTCGGTTTCTCTGGCTACGTCATAGACGCGAGCCGATAAAATTTTCTTTAAATAGTTCGTTGCCATCTGATGAGCGTACCACGGATGGCCCCTAAGCCCTTAAATTTGCAAGGGTTTATAACTTTGGGGAGCAGCTTTCACCTTTTCCTGCCACTATCAGGTTCGCTCAATTAAAATGCTTATTTATCAAATATGTTGCTATGAACGCCCCATTAGCTTTGAACCAGTTGTTGGATGCTGAGGCGGGTTCCCCCCGTCTCCGTGAAATTCCCTACAACTACACCTCCTTTTCTGATCGTGAGATTGTTATTCGCTTGCTGGGCGAGGAGTCTTGGCGCGTTCTGAATGACTTGAGGGGTGTCCGACGGACCGGCCGCTCTGCGCGTATGTTGTTTGAAATCTTGGGCGACATTTGGGTGGTTCAGCGCAATCCCTTTTTACAGGATGACTTGCTCGATAGTCAGACTCGTCGCAAACAATTAATTGATGCTTTATGGCATCGTTTGGGTGAGGTCAAAAAACGGAATAGCGGCGATTCGGTCGAGCAAGTAGAAATTTTATTAAATGCCGCTTATCGCGCTATTGAAAGTTTTCAAAACGGCTTTAAAGAAGTTGAGCAAATTCGTAAACGCGCTCGCAAAGAATTAGGCCGTCACACTGCTGCTGACAACATTTGTTTTGATGGTGTCTCACGTGCTGCGCACGTAACAGATGCGACTGACTGGCGCGTTGAGTTTCCACTGGTAGTGTTAAAGCCTGATTACGAATCAGAAATTCCTGGCTTGGTTAAAGCCTGCGTGGAGCTAGGCCTCACCATTATTCCTCGGGGAGGCGGCACTGGTTATACCGGTGGCGCGATTCCGCTATATGCCATGTCTGCAGTGATTAATACTGAGAAGTTGCAAGATATCGGTGGCGTGAAGACGAAGCCTCTGCCTGGCCTAGACCATGAAGTGGCTACTATATTTACGGGAGCGGGCGTTGTAACCCGTCGTGTAGCTGATGCTGCAGAGCATGCTGGGCTGGTGTTTGCGGTTGATCCTACATCTGCGGACGCAAGTTGTATCGGCGGCAATATTGCCATGAATGCTGGCGGTAAAAAAGCAGTGCTCTGGGGCACTGCTCTTGATAACCTTGCTAGCTGGCGCATGGTGGATCCACAAGGCAATTGGTTGGATGTTGAGCGTCTTGAACACAATCTTGGCAAGATTCATGATGTTGCATTAGTACGTTTTCAATTAACTTGGTCTGATGGCAATAGTGAGCCTGGCCAACGTATTCTGAAAACAGAATTATTAGAGATTGAAGGTAAGCGTTTTCGTAAAGAAGGTTTAGGTAAAGACGTTACCGATAAGTTTTTATCTGGATTACCTGGCGTACAAAAAGAAGGTTGCGATGGATTAATTACCAGCGCAACTTGGATCTTGCATCGCATGCCAAAGTACATGCGCACTGTTTGTCTTGAGTTCTTCGGGCAGGCGCGCGAGGCAATTCCAAGTATTGTCGAGATCAAAGCTTATCTTGATGGTTTAAGCAAGCAAGGTGGCCCGATTTTGGCTGGCCTTGAGCATTTAGATGATCGTTATCTGCGCGCAGTTGGCTACTCTACAAAATCTAAGCGCAATAGCCTGCCAAAAATGGTGTTGCTTGGTGATATCGCTGGTGACAACGAAGAGGCAGTTGCGGCTGCAACTAGCGAAGTAGTGCGCATGGCAAATCTGCGTGTTGGCGAAGGCTTTGTTGCGGTCAGCGCAGAAGCGCGCAAGAAATTCTGGTTAGATCGCGCACGGACGGCTGCCATTGCTCGTCATACCAATGCATTTAAGATCAATGAGGATGTCGTGATTCCCTTGCCGCGCATGGGCGAGTACACCGATGGCATTGATCGAATCAATATTGAGCTGTCCCTCAAAAATAAATTACAAGTATTGGATGGCCTTGAAGCCTTCTTGAAAAAGAGTGCTTTGCCACTGGGTAAGAGTGATGCGGAGTATGAAATCCCAACTGCAGAGATCTTGGGGGATCGTGTTCAACAAGCCTTAGAGCTGATTTCTAGGGTACGCACCCGTTGGGCTGATTGGCTCACGCAAATGGATGCTTGTTTCCCGCAACTACAAAACTACAGTTTGCGTGCTTCATGGAAAGAGGAAGTGCGCTCTGAGCTACGTATTATTTTTGGTGGTCTAGCATTCGAGCCTATTCTTGCTGAGCTTGAGGCAATTCATAAAAATATTCTACGCAAGCGTGTCTTTGTTGCTTTGCACATGCATGCTGGTGACGGTAATGTGCATACCAATATTCCAGTGAACTCTGACGACTATGAGATGTTGCAGGATGCGCATCGTGCAGTAGATCGCATCATGAAATTAGCCCGCTCATTAGATGGCGTGATCTCTGGTGAGCATGGTATTGGGATTACTAAGCTTGAGTATCTGACTGAAGCTGAGTTAAAAGATTTCCGAAGCTATAAGAACCGCGTTGATCCTGAAGGTCGCTTTAATAAAGGTAAGTTGATGCCACATGCTGACCTGAGTATGGCCTATACGCCTAGCTTTGGTTTGATGGGGCATGAGTCCATCATCATGCAGCAGAGTGATATCGGGGCGATTGCCGATAGCGTAAAAGATTGTTTGCGTTGTGGTAAGTGCAAACCAGTGTGCGCAACACATGTACCACGTGCAAATCTTTTATATAGCCCACGTGACAAAATTTTAGCTACTTCATTGTTGATTGAAGCTTTCTTGTATGAAGAGCAAACCCGTCGTGGCGTCTCGATTCGTCACTGGGAAATGTTTGATGACGTAGCAGCGCATTGCACTGTTTGTCATAAGTGCTTAACACCTTGTCCAGTTAAGATTGATTTTGGTGATGTGACTATGAATATGCGCAACCTCTTGCGCAAGATGGGTCAGCAGCGTTTCAATCCAGGTACTGCAGCATCGATGTTCTTCTTAAATGCGACAAGCCCAGAATCTATTCGCTTGGCTCGTAAGACCATGATTGGCTGGGGTTATAAGCTGCAGCGCCTTGGAAATGATGTTCTGCGTAAGTTTGCCAAACAGCAAACAGCCCACCCTCCAGCAACAGTAGGTAAGCCGAGCGTTAAAGAGCAGGTCATTTTCTTTGTCAATAAGAAGATGCCGGGTAATTTGCCCAAGAAGACTGCGCGCGCATTATTGGATGTTGAGGATGCAAACTATGTGCCTATTATTCGTGATCCGAAAACAACTTCTGCAGATACTGAAGCAGTGTTTTACTTTCCTGGTTGTGGATCTGAGCGTTTGTTCTCTCAAGTCGGTTTAGCTACCCAAGCAATGCTTTGGAATGTGGGTGTACAAACAGTATTGCCACCAGGTTACTTATGCTGCGGCTATCCACAACGCGGCAATGGCGATTTTGATAAAGCCGAGAAGATGATTACGGATAACCGCGTGTTGTTTCACCGCGTTGCTAACACTCTGAATTATTTAGATATTAAGACGGTTGTTGTTTCTTGCGGCACTTGTTATGACCAATTAGCTGGTTACCAGTTTGAACAGATTTTTCCGGGTTGCCGCATTATTGATATTCATGAATTCTTGGCAGAAAAAGGGGTCAAGCTATCTGGAGTAACGGGCGTGAAGTATATGTATCACGATCCTTGCCACTCTCCAATGAAACTACAAGATCCTTTGAAGACGGTTAACGAACTGATTCAATTGGAAGATGGTAAAGCGATTGCGAAGAATGATCGTTGTTGCGGCGAGTCTGGAACCCTAGCGGTTACTCGTCCAGATATTTCTACACAAGTACGCTTCCGCAAGCAAATTGAAATGGAAAAAGCTGCCAATGAGCTACGTAAAGATGACTTTACTGGCGCTGTCAAAGTGCTCACTAGTTGCCCATCTTGCTTGCAAGGCTTAAGTCGCTTTGATGCCGATAGTGATACCACTGCAGATTACATTGTGGTTGAAATGGCTCAAAAATTATTGGGTGACAACTGGATGCAAGACTACGTTACCAAAGCAAATCAAGGTGGTATTGAAAGGGTCCTCGTTTAATGATTCCAAGTAATATTGTTGTTCATCAGCAGTCTAAAGTTCTGGAGCTTTCTTATGAGAATGGCTCTACCTACCGTTTACCTTTCGAATTATTGAGAGTGCTCTCTCCTTCGGCAGAGGTGCAAGGTCATGGTCCCGGGCAAGAGACTTTGCAAACTGGAAAACGTGATGTTTTAATCGCCAGTCTTGAGCCTGTTGGGCATTACGCACTAAAGCCCAGTTTTTCTGATGGCCATGATTCAGGTCTTTACTCTTGGGACTACTTGCAATATTTAGGTGAGAACCAAGAAGAGTTATGGAAAGAGCATTTAAATAAGTTAGCGGCTGCCGGTCTTGATCGTGATGCACCCATGAGTCAAGCTGGCCACTCTTGTGGAAGTCACTAATGAGTAAAACCCACTTCGGTTATCAAAGCGTTGATGAGGCTGAAAAAGCCGGGAAGGTTGCTGAGGTATTTCATTCGGTAGCCAGCAAATATGATGTGATGAATGACTTCATGTCTTTTGGCTTACATCGTGTATGGAAAAAAATCACCATTGCCCGAGCAAATGTTCGTCCTGGACAAAAGATTCTCGATATCGCTGGTGGTACTGGCGACCTCGCAGCTGCATTTGCAAAAGCGGCTGATTGGGGTAGTAATCCCGATGCCCAAGTTTGGTTGAGTGACATTAATGCATCTATGCTGGGCGTTGGACGTGATCGTTTGTTAGATCGCGGTATGGCTTTACCTTGCGTTCAGTTCGATGCCGAAAAGATTCCGTTTCCAAATAATCATTTTGATGTTGTCACCGTGGCATTTGGTTTACGCAATATGACTCATAAAGATGTTGCTCTTGGCGAAATGTGTCGCGTGATCAAGCCTGGTGGTCGGGTATTGGTGCTTGAGTTTTCGAAGCCTGATGCCTTTTTGCAGCCTGTATATGACACTTATTCCTTCAAGGTTTTGCCTTGGTTGGGTGAGAAGATTGCCCAAGATTCGGAAAGCTATCGCTATTTGGCCGAATCTATTCGAATGCACCCAGACGCAGAAACCCTCAAAGAAATGATGTTAGGCGTGGGTTTTGATGAAGTGGAAACCCATAGGATGACTGGGGGTATCGTTGCCTTACATATTGGTATTAAATACTGATAGTTGTATAGTTTTTAAGTTCTTAAAAACTAACGTAGTTAAGCGGTTATAAGAAGGGGTCAAAATTAAATGAATAAGCATTTTTTCAAAGCAGTACTACTAAGCCTTACTTTGGTATTTGCATCAGTTGGTCATGTTGATGCTGCTCGTTTGGGTAATGGTAAGAGTGTTGGAAAAGCACCAAGTGTACCAATGCAAAAACAAGCCGCTCCTGCACAAAAACCTGCACAGCAAGCTCAGCCAGCTGCTCCTGCGCCCGCTCCACAAGCTCCAGCGCCTAGTCGCTTCGGTGGCATGGGTGGTCTTTTGGGTGGTTTAGCAGCAGGCTTGGGTATTGGCTATCTCTTGTCGCATTTTGGTCTTGGTGAAGCTGCATCCTCCATGATTACTGGACTCCTCATTGCTGTATTGGCTGGCTTTGCCATTATGTTTGTGATTCGCAAAATGTTGCCAGCAATGTCTGGTGCTGGGAACAATGCTAATGTGCCAACGGGTATGCAGCGGACTAGCGTGCAGCAAACTCCGAGACAGGAACCTGCTTTCACTCCAGCAGCCAATGCATTTGGTGGTGTGAGCGCTGAGCCAGAATCATTTCAATCGACGCTGCCACCAGGTTTTGACGAGCGTTCTTTCCTTGAGAATGCAAAGCAATACTTTGCTACTTTGCAAAAAGCTTGGGATGACGGCGATCTTGCCTCTTTGCGTGAATTTACGACCCCTGAAATGTTTGCTACTATTCAGCAGGACCTAGCAGGGCGGACTGATAGTGCGAATCAAACGGATGTCGTTACCATTAACGCTCTGCTAATCGGTATTGAGACTGCCGATGCGCATTATTACTGTAGCGTTCAGTTCAGCGGCATGATTCGTGAGCAGCCAGGCGCCCCGGCAAGTGACTTCTCTGAAATTTGGAACTTAAGCAAGCCCGTTGAGGGTCCTGGAGGCTGGGTACTAGCGGGTATCTCGCAGTTAGTTTAAGCTCTAGGTACTTTCCATTGGAAAACCCGCACTTGTGCGGGTTTTTTACACTCATGAACACGCATTTATCCTCTACCCATACGATTGCCGCTGGCGCTGCTTGCCGAGGGATTAATCATGTATTAGGTAGCGAGCCATGGGCATCTACAGAATTAGCGAAGCATGCTGGCAAAACAATATTGCTTGGATTGCCACTGGGCGATCTTTGCTTTGAGATTGCACCCACTGGTTTCTTGAATACTCTCAAGGAAGCCCATAATCCTTCTCTCACTCTCGAGGTTTCAAGCAAGGCCTTAGGAGATTTAGTAGGAAGTTCGGGTGGTTTGCGTGAGCAAGCTTTTAAAGCTGTAAAAATTACTGGTGATGCAGATTTAGCTCAGTTAATAGGTCGCTTAGCAGGTCAGTTACGCTGGGAATACGAAGAAGATTTAGCTCGCCTGGTTGGTGATGCGCCAGCAAACTTTGCTGTACGACAAGGTAAGAAGTTTGTCTCCGCATCTCGTTCTGCTGCCTCTGATTTACTGGAAAATGTGATTGAGTATGTCAGTGAAGAAAGAAAAGTACTTTTGAATAAACGAGACTTTATGGCGCATAAATCTGAATTGAATGATTTGCGTGAATCAGTAGACCGCTTAGAAAAGCGTATTCAATTCTTAGAGCAAAAGGCTAGATAAATCGTGCGTCGAATGGCTCGCCTCTTCTTTATCTTCTTTACTGCTTGGCGTTATGGCTTGCTCCCCCTCTTGCGCGACATTCTTAAGCCCGGGGTTAGTAAGGGTGCTCTCACAGTAATCTGCTGGACTTCACCTGGTGGCGATTTGCCAAGAGGTCAGCGTATTCGTTTGACGCTAGAAGCTCTTGGACCAATCTTCGTGAAATTTGGGCAAGTGCTTTCTACACGTCGAGATTTGTTGCCAGAAGATATTGCTAATGAGTTAGCAAAGTTACAAGATCAGGTTCCGCCGTTCTCTAATGAGGAATCTCGGCGCTTAATTGAGAAAGCGCTTGGCCAGCCGATTGAAGAAGTCTTCATTAGCTTTGATGCTACGCCAGTAGCGAGCGCTTCAGTTGCTCAAGTGCATTTCGGAACCTTGCACGCTACTGAAAAACATCCCGAGTGGGAAGGTAAGGCTGTAGCCATCAAAGTCTTGCGCCCTGGCATTCTGCCGGTGATTGAAGGTGATCTTGCCTTAATGTATGACTTGGCAAAGATTATTGAAAAAAGTTCTGAGGATGGTCGTCGATTAAAACCACGCGAGAACGTTGCCGAGTTCGATACTTATCTGCATGATGAATTAGATCTGATGCGTGAAGCAGCAAATGCCAGTCAACTGCGCCGGCAATTTACAGGCTCGAATCAGTTGATGATCCCTGAAATGTATTGGGATCTGTGCCACACCAATGTCATCGTGATGGAGAGGATGTATGGCATCTCCATTGGCAGAACTACAGAGTTACGAGCAGCTGGAGTAGATTTTAAAAAACTAGCTGCCGATGGCGTAGAGATTTTTTTCACGCAAGTGTTTGAGCACGGATTTTTCCATGCAGATATGCATCCTGGAAATATCATGATTAGCTTAGAGCCAGAAACATTCGGGCGCTTTATCTCACTAGACTTCGGTATTGTGGGCGCGCTGAGCGAGTCTGATAAAAATTATCTCGCACTGAATTTCTTGGCATTCTTTAACCGGGATTACCGTCGGGTTGCGGAGTTGCATATTGAATCCGGATGGGTCCCCGCCAATACTCGGGTTGAAGAATTAGAGGGGGCAGTACGTTCAGTTTGTGAGCCATACTTTGATCGTCCTCTCAAAGAAATTTCTTTAGGCATTGTGTTGATGCGTTTATTCCAAACATCGCGCCGCTTCAAAGTAGAAATTCAGCCACAGTTAACGCTCTTGCAAAAAACCCTTTTGAACGTTGAGGGACTGGCCCGCGAATTAGACCCTGATCTAGACCTTTGGAAAACTGCCAAGCCTATTTTGGAAAAATGGATTAGCAAGCAGTTAGGTTGGCGCGGCTTGATCGATGGCTTGAAGGAAGAGGCGCCTTCCTGGGCCAAAATTTTGCCAACTTTGCCTCGTTTGATTGCTGATGCCCTTGTTCAAGGTCGCAATCAGACAAAAGACCAAAATGGCGAGTTAGAGGTCCTAAAGGCACTTTTGGCCGAGGAAAGACGTACTCACCGTCTTCTGGTGGGTGCTTTGCTCTTTGCTGGGGGCTTTTTGGCCGGAATTTTGATCATCGGCCTAGGCATTTATTAGTCTTTAGATGCTTGGCCTCTAAACCGCTAAAATAGCGGGCTAGGCAGAACACATGAAAAAATACTTTATAGCAGGCATCCTGGTTTGGGCACCACTATCGATCACCGTTTGGGTGATTGCGTGGGGCTTGGGTTTGCTCGATGGTGTTTTTGGGTCAGTCATGCATGCCATCATGGTGGTTCTTCCACGTGATGCGGCATTAGACGTACAGCATTTCCGAGACTTGCCAGGTGTGGGAATTTTGATTGTGATTGCAGTCATTATGCTCACTGGATTGCTTGCGATTAGTTTTGCTGGCCAATGGTGGTTAAAGATTTGGGATAAGTTTGTAAACCGAATTCCAATTGTGCGCTCGATCTACTCGAGCGTTCAGCAAGTTTCATCTACTTTATTTTCTGGAAGTGGTCAGGCCTTTAGTAAAGCCCTATTGATTCGCTATCCACACGCTGATTCTTGGGTCATCGCTTTTCAAACTGGAGTGCCAGCAAGAGAAGTTACAGCGAAATTGGGTGAGGATTATGTCAATGTATTCTTACCGACTACCCCAAACCCAACCTCCGGTTTTTTTATGATTGTGCCGCGCGCACAAACGATTGAGCTAGAGATGAGCGTAGAGGAAGCATTGAAGCATATTGTTTCTATGGGCTCTGTGCCACCCAATAGTTCTAGCGGTTTGACTCCACCACAGTCACCACGCCATTTTTGATTTATAGGAAATTGTTATGTCGATGCGAAGCCATACCTGCGGACAGGTAACCGATTCACTGATTGGTAAAGAAGTCACCCTTGCTGGATGGGTTAATCGCCGTCGTGATCACGGAGGCGTGATTTTTATTGACTTGCGTGACCATGAGGGCTTTGTCCAGGTAGTGTGTGATCCAGATCGTCCTGAGATGTTTGCTTTAGCTGAGCAAGTACGCAGTGAGTTTTGCATCCAGATTAAAGGACTCGTGCGCGCACGTCCTGCTGGCACAGAAAATGCTGATTTGGTGAGTGGAAAGGTAGAAATTCTTTGTCACGAGCTTGTGATTTTGAATGCTTCTGTAACCCCTCCATTTCAGATTGATGATGAAAACTTATCCGAGACAACTCGGCTTACTCATCGTGTCTTAGATTTACGCCGTCCACAAATGCAAAAGAATTTGCGTTTGCGTTACAACGTTGCGATGGAGTGCCGTCGATATTTAGACGATGCTGGTTTTATTGATATCGAAACACCGATGTTGACCAAGAGCACTCCAGAGGGTGCGCGTGATTATTTGGTTCCTTCACGGGTACATGATGGTCAATTCTTTGCATTGCCACAGTCGCCACAATTATTTAAGCAGTTATTGATGGTGGCTGGCTTTGACCGTTACTATCAAATTACTAAATGCTTCCGTGATGAAGACTTACGTGCTGATCGTCAACCTGAATTTACGCAGATTGACTGTGAAACAGCATTCTTAAGTGAATTAGAGATTCGAGAGCTCTTTGAAAACATGATTCGCCATATTTTCAAGAAGACGATGAATGTCGAGCTGCCTAACCCATTCCCAACCATGCCTTACTCAGAAGGTATGGCGCGCTTCGGATCTGATAAACCAGATCTACGCGTGAACTTTGAGTTCACTGAGTTGACCGATTTGATGAAAGACGTTGATTTCAAGGTCTTCTCCGGCGCTGCTAATCAAGAAGGCGGCCGTGTTGTAGGTTTATGCGTGCCGGGTGGCGCAGAGATAAGCCGAAGTGAAATTGATGACTACACCCAGTTTGTCAGCATCTATGGCGCCAAAGGTTTAGCCTGGATTAAGGTGAATTCGATTGCTGAAGGTCGCAATGGTTTGCAATCCCCCATCGTGAAGAATCTTCATGATGCAGCGATCGAGGGGATTCTGAAGCGCACTGGGGCAAAAGATGGCGACATCATTTTCTTTGGTGCTGATAAAGAAAAAGTAGTGAATGATGCCATTGGCAATTTACGTCTACGCATTGGTCAATCTGCCTGGGGTAAAGGACATGGGCTCTTTACTGAAGGTTGGAAGCCATTGTGGGTCGTTGATTTCCCAATGTTTGATTACGACGAAGGTGAAGCGCGTTGGGTAGCTTGTCACCATCCGTTTACCAGCCCCAAAGATGAGCATATGAAGTATTTGGAGTCTGATCCAGGTAAGTGCTTGGCAAAAGCTTATGACATGGTTCTCAATGGCAGTGAAATTGGTGGAGGCTCAGTACGTATTCATCAAGAGGCTGTTCAGAGTCAAGTATTTCGTGCCTTGAAGATTGGTGCTGAAGAGGCGCAAGCCAAATTTGGTTTCCTGTTAGATGCCCTCCAATACGGCGCTCCTCCACATGGTGGTATCGCTTTTGGTCTTGATCGCATCGTAACAATGATGACCGGTGCTGAATCCATTCGTGATGTGATTGCTTTCCCTAAGACACAGCGTGCGCAATGTTTATTGACTCAGGCTCCTAGCCCAGTGGATGAGCGTCAGTTACGTGAGTTGCATATTCGTTTGCGACAAACTGCTCCTGCTGCTTAAAACAATTTAAGTAGCACCTATCTTGAAAATCCCCATTTCGGTTTTAGTAGTTATTTACAAATCGAATAGGGATGTTTTATTGATAGAGCGCGCAGATCGTCCGGGCTTCTGGCAATCGGTTACTGGCAGCTTAGATGCTTTGGATGAAGATCTTGCCTTAGCAGCTACTCGTGAGGTTTTTGAAGAAACGGGTATTGCAGTAGATCAGCTTGCTGCTGGATCTTTGCGCAATTTGCACCATCAAATTGAGTACGAAATTTATCCAGATTGGCGTTTTCGTTATGCGCCTGGCGTTACTCGCAATATCGAGCATTGGTTTGCGCTCGAAGTCCCAGAAAATATTCAAATCCAGCTTTCTCCTAGAGAGCATGTCGCGTTTCAATGGCTGCCTTTCGAAGAGGCTGCTAAGAAATGTTTTTCCCGTAGCAATGGCGACGCTATTCTTAAATTCTTTTCCGAGAAGAAGGAATAAGATAGAGCGATGAGACCATCATCGGGACACCACCATGGAAGTACATACTCCAAGCCCACACAGGGAAGTGATTGGAAGGTTATTCGCGATTTAATTCCTTATTTACTGGAATATAAATTTAGAGTTGCAATTGCTCTCGCTTGTTTAGTAGCTGCTAAGGTTACCAATCTTGGCATCCCCATTTTGCTTAAGCGTTTAATTGATGATTTAAACCTCAAGGCAGACTCTCCACAGGTCTTGCTCGTAGTTCCAGTGGCACTCATTCTGGCTTATGGGCTCCTCCGAATGGCTGCATCCTTGTTTGCTGAGTTGCGTGAGTTTCTCTTTGCCAGAGTGACCCAAAATGCTGTCCGTAAGGTAGCTCTGCAGGTCTTTGAGCACTTGCACGCCTTAGCACTAAGCTTTCATCTGGCTCGTCAAACCGGAGGCGTCAGTCGGGATATTGAGCGTGGTACTCGCGGCATTCAGTCGCTGATTTCGTATTCGCTCTATAGCATCCTGCCAACACTAGTTGAATTCATGTTGGTCTTGGGCTATTTGGCTTATTCATATGATATTTGGTTTGCAGCCATTACTTTATGCGCCTTGGTTTTCTACATTGTATTTACTGTAGTAGTAACAGAGTGGCGCACCCATTTTCGCAAGACCATGAATGACATGGATTCAAAGGCAAATCAGAAAGCCATTGATTCATTATTAAATTTTGAGACTGTGAAGTATTTTGGTAATGAGGCTTTTGAGGCTAGTCGTTACGATAAAAATTTAGTGCGCTACCAAGCTGCTGCTATTAAGTCGCAAAAATCTTTAGCAGTCCTCAACTTTGGCCAGCAAACAATCATCGCTATTGGCTTAGTCTTAATTTTGTGGCGCGCTACGCTCGGTGTAGTAGATGGCACCATGACTCTTGGCGACCTAGTACTGGTAAATACTTTAATGATCCAGCTGTATATTCCCCTCAATTTCCTGGGTGTGATTTATCGCGAGATCAAACAATCTCTGACAGACATGGAGCGGATGTTCTCCCTACTCAATACTGATAAAGAAATTTCCGATTCACCTAACGCGCATCCTTTGCAGATTGATAATCATGGTCATGGCCCAGATGTTTGCTTTGAAAATGTCTCTTTCCACTATGACGCTAAGCGAGAAATTCTTCGTGATGTGAGTTTCACTATTCCGGCAGGAACGATTACTGCGGTGGTTGGACAAAGTGGTGCAGGTAAGAGTACTTTAGCGAGATTGTTATTCCGTTTTTACGATGTGCAGTCTGGCAAGATCTTGATTGATCATCAAAATATCCAAGATGTGATGCAAGCTAGCCTACGTAAAGCGATCGGTATCGTGCCACAAGATACGGTCTTATTTAACGACACTATTGGCTATAACATTGCTTATGGCAATCCTTCTGCCTCAATCGAAGAGGTGCACGAAGCTGCCAGAGCGGCACAAATTGATAGTTTTATTAAACGCCTGCCAGACGGCTACGATACCCAGGTAGGCGAGAGGGGCTTGAAGCTTTCTGGTGGTGAAAAGCAGCGTGTAGCAATTGCGCGTACTTTATTGAAAAAGCCAGCAATGCTGATTTTTGATGAAGCAACTTCTGCCTTAGATTCCAAGACGGAAAGGGCTTTTCAGGAAGAATTGCTTGGCCTAGCTAAAAATCGCACCACTCTGATCATTGCACATAGGCTATCTACCATTATTCATGCCGATCAAATTCTAGTCATGGAGCATGGGCAAATCGTTGAGCGGGGCACTCATCTAGAGTTGTTGGCAGCCCAGGGAAAATATGCTGAGATGTGGCAAATGCAAGAACGCGCTGCTCTTGATTAGAATATCTGGATGACTCAAGACAATACCCAGCAAATTTCTACTGAAGGCATTTTAAAAAATGCCTTTGCAGCTGCTGTGGCTGTGGCTGATCCTCAAGTCATCGTCCCACAATATTTAGCGAAGATATTTCCGATTGGCGAGGAGCCTAAAGGTAGATGCTTAGTGGTGGGGGCCGGCAAGGCTAGTGCTTCAATGGCTAGCGCATTTGAGGCTTATGCAAAAAAACATTGGCCTCAAGTCAATCTAGAGGGCGTAGTGCTAACCCGTTATGGACATGCATCACCTACAAGTCATATTCAAATTATTGAAGCCGGTCATCCGGTGCCTGATCAGGCAGGGATGGATGGTGCTAAAGCGATCTATGCATTAACTCAGCAATTAGAACCGGGCGATGTACTCATTGCCCTCGTTTCTGGTGGTGGCTCAAGCTTACTGACTTTGCCGCAAGAAGGCATCACGATTGATGACATGCGCAAGACCACAGAGGCTTTATTGCGAAGCGGTGCCCCGATTGAAGAGATGAATATTGTTCGCAAACATTTATCTGCAATCTTGGGAGGCAATTTAGCAAGGGTTGCTATAGCCCGTGGCGCACGTGTAGAGGCATTACTAATATCTGACGTGACTGGTGATTCGCCAGCAGATATCGCTAGTGGGCCCTGTGCAGCAGACTATTCCACTTACCGAGATGCCTTAGCTATCTTTGAAAAATATGGCTTAGGTAAAAATGACATTCCTGCATCCGTTCTCAATCACCTGCAGCAAGGGCTTGCTGGAGAAAAACCAGAGACCTTAAAAGATGCTGATTTGGTAAATGCCCAAGTAGCTAATCATGTCATTGCCACTGCCTACAAAAGTTTAGAAGCCGCAGCAGATTATGTTCGCAGTCAAGGTTATGAGGCTATTGTTCTGGGAGATACGATTACTGGTGAAGCACAAACGGTTGGCGTGACTCAGGCACAGCTAGCTAGAGAGCATGTATCTCAACTGACTGACAAACCGTTAGCACTGATTTCTGGTGGTGAATGTACAGTCACCATTCCTGCTGGCGTTAAAGGTCGAGGAGGTCGTTGTAGTGAATACCTCCTCTCACTTTTTGCTGCCTCAAACGATTTACCTAATCTAGCAGCTTTAGCTGCGGATACCGATGGTATTGATGGCAGTGAAAAAAATGCGGGTGCATGGTTTACGGGTGATATTCGTAGAACTAGTTCGGATCAGGGGATTACTCCGGAGTCATTCTTGGCTGCCCATGATTGCTATGGCTTCTTTGCAGAATTAGGTGCTTTAGTCGAAACTGGCCCTACACTTACCAATGTGAATGATTTCCGCATCATTTTGCTCAATAAATAAACATGCCCAACAGCCCAACACAAATCGAACTGATTCAGCCAGATGATTGGCATTTGCATATCCGTGACGGCGAAGTGATGAAGGATGTCTTGGCTGATACTGCACGTCAGTTTGCTCGTGCGATCATCATGCCGAATTTGAAGCCGCCAGTTACCACTGTAGATCTGGCAAATGCATATCGGGCGCGAATCGAAGCGAGTCTGAAGTCTCTGGGCGTAACTAGCTTTACACCATTGATGACCCTGTATCTCACAGACAATACTTCTGCCGATGAAGTGCGTAAAGCTAAAGAACAGGGCATTACCGGAATCAAGCTATACCCTGCGGGTGCTACTACCAATAGTGATTCAGGGGTAAGTGATATCAAGCATTGCTATAAAGCTTTGGAAGCAATGCAAGCTGTCGGAATGCCGCTCTTGGTTCATGGTGAAGTGACTCATGCTGATATCGATATCTTTGATCGTGAAGCAGTGTTTATTGATACTGTTCTTGAGCCTTTGCGTAAAGTTTTCCCTGAGCTGAAAATTGTGTTTGAACACATTACTACTAAACAGGCAGCGCACTATGTTCGCGACGCTGCGACTGGTGGAAAAAATACCATTGCTGCTACGCTGACTCCACAACATTTACTAATGAACCGTAATGCCATTTTTTCTGGTGGGATTCGTCCGCACAATTATTGCTTACCCGTGCTCAAGCGTGAAGAGCATCGTGTGGCTTTGTTAGAGGCTGCTACTAGCGGTAATCCTCGTTTTTTCTTGGGTACTGATAGTGCGCCGCATGCCAAAGGCGCTAAAGAGGCGGCCTGTGGGTGTGCTGGTTGCTATAGCGCGTTTAATGCTCTTGGTTTGTATGCAGAGGCATTCGAAAGTGCTGGAAAATTAGATAAGTTAGAGGGATTTACCAGTTTCTTTGGTCCAGATTTTTATCATTTGCCGCGCAATAGTCAAAAAATTATCCTCGCTAAGCAGGCTCAAAAAATTCCTGCTGAGCTACCGCTAGGCAATGACACAATTGTTCCGCTACGCGCTGGCGAAACGATCGCCTGGTCTCTCGTTTAAATACACCCCTACTTTTTTACAAGCCAATTTACTCTGACTGCGTTAGACTGCAGGCGCAGAGTCAATTGGGCAATCGCCGCCTCTTTATTGAGGGGGAGGAAAGTCCGGACTCCATAGGGAAGGGTGATGGCTAACGGCCATCCATGGCGACGTGAGGAATAGGGCCACAGAGACGAGCGTATTTAGTTACGGTGAAACGCGGTAACCTCCACCCGGAGCAATCCCAAGTAAGCAGGCGATGAGGCGTCCCGCTGAGTCTGCGGGTAGGGAGCTTGAGCCGTCAGGTAACTGACGGCCTAGAGGAATGATTGCCCCTAGATGCAAATCTAGGCGACAGAATCCGGCTTATCGATTGACTCTGCACTTATTCTGAAACGATATCGATGGTGTAGGTAATTTCAGCCGTCTTGGCGAGCATCGTGGTTGCTGAACAGTATTTCTCGTGCGAGAGTTTCACTGCACGCTCAACTTTGGATCGTTCCAAGTCTTTGCCGGTAACTGTGAAATGTAAATTGATCTTGGTAAAGACTTTAGGCTCTACTTCAGCCCTTTCAGCGACCAATTGGACATCACAGCCGCTGACAGCTTGTTTGGCACGCTGTAGGATTAAAACCACATCAAAAGCTGAACATCCGCCAGTTCCAGCCAAAATCAGCTCCATCGGCCTTGGGGCGCTATTTTGACCACCTGCATCGGGTGGCCCATCCATTTTGACGGTATGACCGCTTCCAGTTTTCGCTGAAAAAGCCATTCCGCCATTACCCAACCAAGTTACTTGGCATTTCATATCAATAATCCCTAAATTTAAAAATTAATCAATGATATCAATAGTTTAGATACTCTGCTGAGACTAAAGTTGTTGCATGGCAACATAAAAAGATTGATTCCGGTCAAGATTCTTGCGCTGCACCACTTTTCTTGTGTAGAATACCCATATTGGTAGTCAGTCTTATAGAAGACTGCGACTTACCTCCCAGTGTCTCCTCCACCCAAACATAGGTGGATTCCAACCCAGGACTCGTTCCTGGGTTTTTTTTAGGTTACAATTCAAGGCTTTACTGAATTACCGAACCAGTCAGCGGTAATTGTTTTACCAGTGAAATTGCAGAATCTGCGAGCTTGCAAACATAAGCAGGGCCAAGGTGGACGTAGTTTTGTTGGAGTAATTTTTTTGACTATAACAATTTGAGAAATCATGAAAACTTTTTCTGCAAAATCCCATGAGGTAGTGCATGAATGG
>JACCDO010137351.1_pt1 | contig 37666 bp, 41 predicted proteins | sample 7446101 | NCBI WGS metagenome assembly JACCDO01 (sample SAMN15323440, study PRJNA562643) | freshwater metagenome | isolation source: river surface water | place: USA:Blue River Watershed | collected 2017-08-16 | reverse complement strand
GTAAATACCTATCGGGAATTAAAATCCCCTCTTTTGTACATAATTGTAAACAATTATTTGGGTGCCAATTAATTGGTTCATTTGAACGCCACAATCTAACAATATTCTCTGCAATGCATCGTTCAAATGCAACAGATGGACGTTCAAATAATACATATTTATTTGCATGTAAAAATGCATCTTCTGAAAGAAGTTGTTCATCTTCCGATAGATATCCCAATATAAATCGGCCTGTTAATGGTTGTAATCTAGGGTCCATATTATTAACGTATTACTAATAGGATTAATAGATAATACATACATATAATATTAAAAATTATTATATGCGAGTATGTAATTAAATAAAGATTAGCTGTAAATTAAGGTTTGTAGCCCTAAGCCTGGTGTAACACGACTTTGTCGTGTTTAACCACTTTGGTGTAGCGGAACTATGTTACGCTTAACCACGCATGGGGAAGCCAACGAGGTTGGCACCGAGACCGAAGCCAGCACCCTGACGGGCAGTGACACCGATACCGGGGGACACAAGGTCGAGGAGGATGAAGACCATCGCAGCGGTCACACCAAGGGCGAAGACCTCACCGAGATTGAGCTTCTTGGAGGGGATGAGCATGGCCGCAAACGCAACCGTGAGACCTTCGATTAAATACTTAACAACACGAGAGATGAGATCACCAACAAAGCCGTCCATTGTCTATATCCTATGTTAAGAAAAAAACACGGCTAAAACTAGTTCTTCAAACAGCGCTTAAACATATTAAGTTTACACTAAATAGAGATGTCCCGTGCCGTACAACCCACTCGTGAAGATTTCTTGGATGAGGATCCGGAGATTGCTAGTCAGAAATATGTTCTCCTCAGTTTCATCAGTCCCGAGAAGATTCTGCAGACTAAGGATAAGTTCTTCTTTGAGCGTTTCCTCAAAGACTACGAGGTTCAGTATAAACTGAAGACTCTTGAGCAGTTCCTTGGTAACACTGTACTTGAGTTTAACCGGAAGCTCGACCAGGCTGCCGATAATCTCCTTAAGAGTGGTGCTGAGGCCACTCTTATTGATAGTATCCGGGCGGAGCGCATTCAGGTAGACGGTGTAATGGAGAAGTTCCAGGATTTCGTTAAGAAGAACAAGAAGGAGATTAGTCGTGTATCAATTGATGAGGATTATAAGGATTTCCTCTTCCGTCATGAGTCTAAGCTTGAGGAGGAGTTCCATGAGAAGAATGGTTCTCAGACAACTATGCGTGGCCTCAAGATTCGTGGTGTTTACGCAACCACTAAGGAGGCGGAGGTACGGGCAAAGAAGCTTGTACGCAATGACCCTATTCACAATATTCTTGTAGGTGAGGTCGGTAAGTGGCTCCCTTGGGACCCTAGTCCCAACTCAATCCAGGAGCAGGAGTATGCTGAAGACCAGCTCAACCAGCTCATGAAGAGCTACAAGCAGAATGAGGAGAATGTTGACAACTTCTATAAGGAGAAGGGTGTAAAGCGTAATAAGCAGCAGATTCAGGGTGTACCTGTAACTGATACCGGCGCTAATACCGGTGGCGAGCATGATGGACTCTTCGGTGCAACGGACCTTGCACTGCAGCGTAAGGTTGAGGCACAGCTTGCCGAGGCAGTGGGGAAGACCGCTGTTGATGCAGTTGCTCCCCCACCAGCCACTAATAGTATTGAGGCACCTCCCGCAACGGAAACTCCTGTAACTTCTGATACCCCTGCAACTCCCGCAGTTGAGTCTACAGCTGCTGGAGGTATCACGGATACTATTAAGTCAGTGTTTGGTATGTTCAGTAAGTAAATAATCAATAAATAAATCAATGTGAATTATAAAATAATTATAGTTGATTTATACACCGGGTTGGGCAAGAGGGATGCATCCACGGGTTGCACCGCTGCAGAAAGAACCCTCAGGGCAGGGCTTACCACCACTGTCAGAGCGACAAGGGAGGAACGCAGAGTTATAGTACGCATCGGGCTTCATGCCGCCGGGCAGAGTAATACTCTCACCAATATCAACAAATCCAGCACGCATTCCAACACGACTCAATATCATAGGAACAACGATCATTGCGACCACTGCAATTATCAACAGCGTTGCTATAGGTAGGGCACGTCCTCTCTTCATTTCTTCTAATAGTATACACTAAAAACACAATTAAGGGAATACAGGGAGACCACTACCATGGGGGAAGGGTGGGGGCGCATTGACTGCACAGTAACCATTAATACATTTCATACCAGTGGGGCAAGCCGGAAATTCCACACCACACCGAGGAGCATTAGTACCATAGGCACTACCATTAAGGAATCCCTCCATTGAGCGATAATTCATATATAAAAGTCCTGCAATAACCACTACAAAAAACAGTATCATGCCAATTTCAAATAGCTGCATTTCCTAATAGTATGTTGCATCTTATTGACTCATCATTGTGTGCGTCTAACTGTGATACTTGGTCCCTTTAGACGACGAGCCGCATTAGCATCAAAGCCATTTCCACCGCCCTGCTCCTGCTGATAACTCTCTGCCGACATCTGCCAGAACTGTTGTGCACCAATACGGAAATCGGGATGCATATCTGCCTTGTACCAGAACACTGAATCCTCCAGTTTGTTACTCTGAGTATTGTTACAAATAACTAAGCATTCATAGTTCTGTGTACACTGGTCCATCACCTGGCAGAAAAACTCAAATGATGGAAAAGCCGCCCCGTAGTTTTTGTAAATACGCTCTCTATTTGTCTGATAAGGCTCACGTAAGATAAAGGTATAATCAATATTTGTACGGAGAGCTGGTGGTACACCAAGAGGGTACTGCATAGTAATTAAGAAAAACACCTTTACGTGCCGCCCATTCATGAACAGATATTGAATATTACGATCATGAGTCCAACTGTCATCGTACATACAGTCATCAAGAATGAGGAATGCCCGGGGATCAATACGTGATTGCCGCCCCTCTTGCCCCTCCTTCTGTATTGCCGCTGCAACAGAGCGCTGACGCTTTACAAAATTTGCTAAAATCACCGGATTAAACTCGTTGTGGATGAAGATGGGCGGCACTAGACGGCCGTAGAAACCGTTACCCTCCTCCGTACCTGAAATAACAGTACCGAGAGGCATATTTTGGTGGTGATACAACAAATCCTTTACAAGTGTACTCTTACCTGTACGACGACGCCCAATGAAAACACAGACCGCATCCTGAGGGATACTCCTCATATCAAACTTTCGCAAATTAAGCGACATACCTTGACCTGCCATAGCTGTTAGATACAGAAAATATCACAGCGAATGCGCTGCCGCACTATGCGCCCGCCATAGCAACTTAGAGATTTGTCGGATGATTAGAAATGAAGATGAAGATCACGCCAGGAGATATCTTGGAATCTAAAGCCTTGTCGGAAGGTATTGTATCATATCTTAATGCATCCGGCATTAAAGATGTACAGCGCTATCATGGTGGACTAAGGCGCTTTGCTAGCGCTTCAACACTGAACCTTAATAGTGGTTTTAAAAATAATGTAGAATGTAATACATTTACTGGTAATGTCAATCCTAAAAATAATAGATTATGGAAAACTACAATTACAACCAGCAACTCTACTGAATCCTCTAAAGAATCGAATGTCTACAGCAAGATAATACATTTATGTAATCCTTTTGAATTTATGAAGCAGAATCCGATACAATCTTTTATGCCTTCTCCAAACGCCGAAAGCCGTGATAATTTAAGAAAGCATGCTATCTCGAGACACAATCAGGCCTCAGTAGACGCAACTGTCTGCTATATTCTGAGTCGTCTTGGTGATCTTGGCTTAACACCACACTCGATTAAATATCTCGAAACGGTTTGTGGAATTGCTGAAAATTATGAATATAAAATAACGGATGATTTCTTGACATTGCGTAGAAAACCCTGGTTTTGGCAACAGGTTGCTGCAAATGGAATGAAAGTAGATATTATTGACAAGAGTATCGAGGAGGAAAATGACGATGATGAAATGATTAAAATTGACCCAGAAACTATTACAAAATGGATTGAAACTGCGCCTGAAGAATTAGACAATGACGAGGAGGATATATTGTCAACAAGCACCGATGAACCTGAGCTTCTTGAATCACCCCCTTCAAGTCCACATTTAGGGATGTCTGCGTCAATGATGTCATTCGTAGCAGCAGGTGAGGAGATAGCAAGTGAACTACGTGAAGCGGAGGAAGATGACTTCTTTTGTGATGATGCGCCGCCTGAGCAATTGGTTGGCACCGGTAAACCCTCAGATGATGAGGATATTGAAACAACGGAAAGTGAAATGATGATGGATGAATTAGAGGAGCGCCGTGGTGAGATATTTCTTAATTGTAAGAACATCCCCGTACTTGTAAATTTCCAAGAGGCAGCAGAGGGAACAATGGATGATCTTCTTATGGAGGAGGATGACTTTGAGAGTAGTGATATTGAGAGAAAATGGTCGGCATGGTTATTTCAGGTTGTGGCTGCTCTATCAGTTTACCAAAAATACGTGAAGTTTTGTCATAATGACCTGCATACTAATAATATTGTTTGGACCAATACACCAGAAACCCATTTATACTATAAAAGTCAGTCTGGAGAAATTTACAGGGTACCCACCTATGGTAAGCTCTTCAAGTTGATTGATTTTGGTCGTGCTACATGTGAGATTGGTGATATTAAGATAATGAGTAGCGATTTTGCTCCTGGCCAAGATGCATATGGACAATATAATTGGGGTCCATTTGCCGACCCTGAAGAGGATGAGTATGCACCTAATCCAAGTTTTGACCTTTGTCGTCTTGCTGTAGCCCTATTTGGACATTTCTGTAAAGATGAAGAGGCACCAAGAAAAGACGAGGAATCTGATATAGTCAAACTCTTATGGTCGTGGATGACTGATGATGCCGGCGAATCAGTATTAATTGATGAAGATGGTCTTGAGCGTTTCCCTGGATTTGACCTTTATATACATATTGCTCGCCATGTTCATAGTGCAGTGCCTGCAGAGCAGTTCAAAGTAAAACCGTTCAATCAATTCAAATGGAGAGGAAAAGAGGCTAGGGCTTCAAGCTCCAATAAAGATTTTAAATGGTGGCCAGTCTTCTCAGATGACGCAGAATAAATGAATAAAATGTAATAATATTAATAAATCATAAATATTATGAATTATTAATATTTTTATATCAAACTATTAGTATTTTTAATTAACGTTTATTAGGCCAACCAACCTGTAGTTCAAGGTCATCGGCGGAGGATGTACTACCACCACTCATTTGTGGTATTTTAATACTACTTACTGCAGTAACAGCTGCTGCAGCAAGGCCAGTATCAAAAACAGGAAAGACATCTGGTACAAGTGCAATAAGAACTGCCGTAAATAAGGCACCCGCTGCAGCGTCACGCACTAGACCTTTGCCTTCGACAGAATCACCACGATATTTTGTTGCAATTGCGGATAAGATTGTAAAGCCAACTGCTCCAGCCAAGGCATATAAAGGAAGAGATGGATTCATAGTTCTACGCACATCGGAGATGTCAAAATTCAATAAAATACAGCAACCCCTCCTCGATTAATTTAATACATCAAAATCATCAAGTTCCTGATGCGATGCAATTGATGATATATCATCAACATCGTCACTACTTAATGGTTCACCGATATCATCTAAAATTTTTAATGACTCTTCATCGTCCTCTTCAGGTGGCCGGTTCTCTAACTCTGGGAATGTTGTAGGTTGAATATGATGCCCGTCTTCATCGCCCATATCAAAAATTGTTTCGTATTCATTAAAGTGTACTCCTCTGCTATCATCATCGTCTACCACAATAATGTTTTCACTATTTTTAGAAGGGGCCTCCATCTCTTTGAAAATTCGCTCAACAACATCATCTCCCTCTAAATCAGTAACTATCTTGGGTGCCTCCTCTGCAACCTTTTGAGGTGTCTCGCTGCTGTCATTAGTTTTCATCTCTTCTAAGGTTTTTTGACTCTCAGTCTTCTCCTCAGGTTCAGTCTTCTCCTCAGGTTCAGTCTTCTCCTCAGGTTCAGTCTTCTCCTCAGTTTTCTCTTCAACCTTAGCCTCCTCCTCATCACTATCAGAATCAGGTGCATCATTCGATCCACCAGAAACAAAGTCCTTTAATAGTGATTTAACAGGTACCATGGCACGAATAGCTGCACGTATCCCAGACTCTATTAATTGTTGCACCTGACGATAGTTTTGTTGTTTCTCCATTCCTCCAACATTATCACGGAACAAATAGGCACTCTGCCATAAAAGTTTACTACATTCACAGAACACCTTAAACAAAAATCTATCCAAATTAGGTACAAAGATACGTACATTCTCGTTTTTCTTGCCTCGTACACGTATTGCCATCAATACCTTAGTATGTGCCAAGAACACTGCAGTTAATAGGTCATCAAGAAAATCACATCCGTTCTTAGCACAACTTGAAATAATGCCGGCCACCTCTCGAGTAACCCGTTCCATGTTCCAGTTCTCGACCTCAGCCAATAGGTTCTGGAACTCCCAGAGGTGTCGCTTCTGCTCGACCCCCTCTCGAGCATTCTCGAGTAGTTCTAAAAAGAAGGTGAAGTATGCCGGAGTTAGATATGAAGATAATTGCATCATATACTCGCTTTTTGCCTCACTATAGACATTTGCTACAGGGTCACTCTCCATCTTTTTGTTCCACGGCTTTCTTCATCTCATCTCTTAACGCAGCGTATGCAAATGGATTACCACCACTATGGCGACACTTAAGATACTGATGTTGAAACTCTGGCAGTAATTCAATAAATTCCGTTTCCGCTTTATTCCAAATATTAAGATAATCCGATGGATATCCATTCTGTTTTGCAAATTTAAGCATGTCAATCTGCCTCCATGTACGTTTACTAGGAGGCCAAAGATTTATCGTTGTAAGTAAATCAGTTTCATCTAATCCTAGACTCTTCCCATAATCAACTAATTGTTCTTTTGACGGCATATTAACTAAATTAATCATACAACGACTACGAATAGGTTCCTGAATACTTTCAATAGTCCTGCACTCCAGAATAAAATGAACATTTGGCGAATTTGTTTCCAGAATCCGTCGCAAAAAACTCTGAGCCTCTGGAGTTAAATCGTCCGCCCCCTCCAACCATAAAATAGATGGCTGTAAACGATGCGCCCATTCATGTAATTTAGTCCTTTGCTCTCGCAATGTCCTATCAATTCTACAAGGACAAATCAAAACATCAAGTGCCCTCTCTTTTGCATATTGCTCTATTTGATAGCTCTTACCCGAGCCAGCCGCTCCACAAACTAGTAACGGCGGTATACGTGTTCCAGACATATTTATTTTCTTATATTTACAGGACCTTAAATCTTACCTAAAAGCGCCGCATCATGCATCGCATTCTTTCTCAATGACTGATTTAATGGATTATTCTCTACTGCGGCAATCATCTCTGGAGTATTGCGTTGCAAACCAATATCTAACTGTGGTGGCGCACGGTATTTCACTAAACCAATATCGGCGGCACCAGGTGTCATCTCAACAACACGATTTACTGCATTTACACGATCATTAACGTAATCAGCTTCAATCTTTCTACTTGTCTGCGAACCCTGCTCACCCTGGAAAATAGCAATACCACCATTACCTGCCATAGGCTTACGTAGTCTACCCACCTGTTCCTTGTTGGGATTCTGGCGCATATTTGTCGAGGCATCGTGGCTTGTGAAACTCTTGTTGGCCGCATTTCCAGGACCAGACCAACTGAGAGCAGCAGAGAGCTGCGCCTTCTGTGTCGGCTTGGCAATATCTTCAGGATCATATACCTTGAGCTTATTAGGGGCCTGTCCAGCCTGCATAACACCAAGGTAGTTCCAGTCAATTGTGCCCTCCTTAACAGTGGTACGGGCAACATCAGAGGGGTCCCAGACAGTGACAGATGGCGCACCCTGTGCATAACCGGTTGCAACACCGGACTGGTAAATATTACCGATAGTATCACCACGGTAAGTTGGTCTAGCATCATCCTCGTAATGGACAGCCACAAGACCGCTCTGAGCCTGTGCCACATTGAGACCCATAACACGCTCCTGTGTCTGCAGACGCTCATTAGGACGAATCTCAATTGCAGATTTACCATAGTCTGCCTCAGGAGCATCAGGGTTATTTGTGTAATACTCCTCCAATTTGGCGTTACGCATACCAGCCCCACCAAACTGCTGCGTCATAGGGGTACGATAAGAACCGGTAACGTAGGATTCATTGAAATCCTGAGAGCTTGCACCTGCAATAATACGATAATCCGATGTCTCAGGTCTGGCTGAGTAGTTAAGGAGCTGAGTAGGACGAGTAGTTTCGGCCACATATTGACCCGTGGTTACAAAGTTACGCTCACCATTCTGATTATTATAATAGGTGTCAGGGCGATGTTTGCGCACCTCACCAGCATTATCCGCAGCCATTGCCACGAAATGCTGTCCAGGTACTACAGGTGTATTATAGGTCATCTTTTGATTATCTGCAACTCGTAGCTTATCAGTTGTAGGCATAGCACGCTTCATAATTTCATTCACCTCAAGCTGCTGGAAACCACCTTTACCAAGTGTACCATAACCCTCGCCAACACCAGGAGCTACACGAACTGGCTCAAACGGCTTCTCACCACCACGATTCCTTGGGTCATTTATACGAGACTGTATAAAGTCGGTCTGATTCTCCATACCAAAAGGATTACCATAAGGGGTTTTAGCTGTGTCAAACATAGTCTCGACCTCACGCTTGGTAATCTGATTTGTACCCGCACCTGTATAGGTGTCTAGCAATGAGGTATTGGTTTGTGGACCAATGTTCTGCTTAACACGGCCACCAAAGAAAGGCATCATGTTGTTATGCCTAAACTGCTCGGCAGGTATCTTCTCACCTGAAAGAGGACTTACAACGAATTTACCATTAACATATGTAGGCTCATCCTCAATACCATCTGAACGCATCTCAACCATAGCAGCTTGAGTATCTAAGGGTTCAGGCATAGGTAGACCCTGTCTTTTTGGAGCCGGAGCCTGAGGCGGCTTTTGTGTAGCATATCCAAAAGCATTACCTTGTGGTCCAGCAGTTGGCTCAGAGGGATACGTCTGTCCATTGGGGTTCTGATACATCATATCCAACTCAGGGGCGAAGCCTAATGCAGATGCACCCTTCTCCCTTGTAACTAATGGTGCGGTATCGGGTCCACGGGCGGCCGGAACGAAACCTTCAATAGGACCATTAGTGAAATTGCCAATATTCATTGGGGCTAAATAACCCTTGGGCATCCCACCATTAGATTGTTTTGGCGTTGGTGCTGCTGCCGTCGTCTTATTTTTATCAAATGCTGAACTAATGGCATAACCTAGGCCTACTAGACCTCCAAGAACAGCTACTTCCATATCTATTCTTGTTACATCTTCTGTCTTAGTCATCAATATACACGTATTAGTTCCCTGTTAATGTGTTCTGCACTTCTCCTTGTCAATGCTACGACTAGGAATGAAGTAATCAAATGGTGTCTCAAAGGTCTCCTGAGGATTATGGAACAAGGGGTCCCAACGATTGAAACCAGTACAGCGCAAAGTACAGGCCTCGTTTGTATAACGATTAAATACCATAGGAATATTAGCATCGGGAGCATTCTCGAGTGGTAAATTATTAAAATAGTTTGTCTCAGGATTATACAACTTCTCCTTACCGCCAGCAGCGGCACACTCAGCAGCATCAGCACGTACTCGAGTACTTACACGATTAATACCCTTCAAATCACTTTCAACATCTGTCTTCCATTGTCCTTGCACCCAACTATCACCATTCTTCTGTATACGAGTTGTTGGACTAACCATAAAGGTTGTAGGACAGTTCGCCGCCGGGGGATTTATGTAATAACGACCTGCATAACTTGTGATGCGCATGTCATCCATATGACGGAAATCATCCCATTTTGTCCTTGTTTGATTCTGTTGTCTAATCTGCACAATATGCTCAGCCATACTCTACCACCATAACAGTAATTATTTGTATAAATTGCCCTTAATATTTTTCAGGACGTCCACAAGTCTCCTTGACCATAGGCTCAGGCTGATACGATGCAGCATAGGCCCACATCTGATAATCACGTAATGGATACAAACGAGCATCAACCTTAAAGTCATTTTTCACATTCTCACGCTGAATTGTTGTTACACCTTTGGCCTGTGGCTGATAATCTTTCCAAGGACATTTAGTAATTGGTCGTGTAATACCCTTCAAATCAGACTCTACATCCGCCTGTTGACCATTTACAACATTGAATTTGCTTGCAGCAACTGTTGCCACCTCATTACCACCTACAAGTCCAAGAATATGACGACGGGGATCCGGGGATACCACTTGTGACTCAAGCTCATCATATACTTGCGGGTTCTGCTTATTTTCCCATAATGCTATGTTAAGAGTGTCAAACTGGTCTTCAAAGGTTTGGTTCGTAACCTGTGTCTGAATATGACGTGACTGCATCTCTATCTCCTTATAACACAATTAATAGTTTGTAAATACCCTAAGGGTATTTGCAATGTATTATTTTAATTAGTCAAACAATTAACAGTTGATATCACGGATGTACTGGCGAGAGGGGATGCCACCACGGATCCAGCCAGGGGCAGCAACCTCCTGCACTAAATTATTAGGGTTCTGGATATACTTACTTAAGAGGGGTATCTGAGGAGTGTACTGTTGGTCAAAGAACTGCTCAGTAATAGTGCCACACTCCTTTCCAAGACGGACCTGTTCAGAATGTAAAAGACGACTCTCAACATCTGCATTACCACGCCCATTGCCCATGAAAGGGACGGTTAAGAAGGGCCGGCTCTGATTACGGATGTTACACCGGTGAGAATTGAAAACCGGCTGATTACGTAACATAGAGTCAGCGTCAATAGAGGCGTTATTGAGACCATAACCTTCACGAGGATAGATATTAACCTGGTCAATGGATAAAGGATTCACGCCGGATGCCTTAGGAACTAAATTAGTAGTCATATAACGACCGGGGCCTGCACTCTGAGCATAGAAGCTCTCCAGGCCACATGCATCGTCACGGGCATGGGTTAGTCTGTTTAAATTAAAACGGGATGACATTCTTCTGCCTTAACACCATAAAAAGTTTATTCCTTAATTGTAGACACTCAATGCCTAAAAGTAAGAAATGGAGAGATAAACTCTGTCGTTGCATTAAAACCGTTCGTGCCAAACTACCGAGAAAAAGGTACGGACGTAGTCTAAGAGCAAGAGAATCCGCCGCTATAGGTATCTGCGTCAAATCTGTACTTCAGACTAAAGGTCGTACTCTTAAGAAATTTCGCTGTACCACTAGACCACGACGACTTATCACACAAGCCCCTCTTAATTAAAACGCCTGATTAAGCGAAGTGATTGGACCGCCATCTGTGCCAGGTAAACATCCCGCCCGACCACCAGACTTACAGTTTTGTGGTACAATGTTGTAACACCACTTCATAAATGATTCTCTATCATTTGGTATCGATGTGCTAGGCATTGTCACAAATTGACGCTGGTCCTGAGACTTTCCAAAGACATCCGTAGGGTCATTGTAAAAATGTGTGCGGAAAAAGTCATCTAAACCCTGTTTCACCTTTGGGTCATCCACCTCCGCTGCAGGTGCACGCTCTGGATTATATTTATATTCAGGTACCAATACATTCATAAATGGATTGGCATTTGATGGCAATGTCTCACCTAAACCACTTATAAATCCCTCCTCAAGACCCGCTGTATCAGCAAAGTTTTCTTCGTCAACCACCCCACCCTCCAAATTCTTAGTGACATCAGGGAATGCCAGCTTCGCTTTAGGACAGCCCTTTGGTGCACCTACACGACTAGGTGGAGTAATACGGAAATCGGCCTCCATTGTAAATGGCTCTTTAACATTCTCTTCAACAATCGGCTGCAGATGCATAGGGGGCTCAGTCACAATTGGTAAAGGTTCCTGTTGATGTAAAACCGAGTTTGGTAACACCTCAAGGTCATATTTTGCATTGTTTTGCTTATAAAATATATATGCAGCTGCCACTGAGAGCATCATTACTGATAAAATTAAATAAGGACTCATAAGACAATTACTACTTCTTACCCTTCTTTTTATTACCTTTTGCAGCAGCCCTCTGTCTCTCAGCCTCCATTGCCGCAAACTCCTCCTCTGTAAATGCGTAGACCTGTTGCCCAGGTGGGGTAATAGTATTTGCAGTGCCCGCAGCCGCCTTCTTTTGTTCAAGCTTGCGTCGCATCCGCTCTTGGATAATCGAGCGGCGGGCTGATACACCCACCTCACCAGGCGCCTTTGCCAGCTCATCCATTGAAAACATAGTGCGGAATGACTCCATAAGCTCACTGAATGCCGGATTCTCCGAAAAGGTCTTCATTAACTCCTCAGCCTCAGCCACAATCTCCGTTGCCTTAATTGCACCTGACTGGAACTTAGCCTGTAGTCTCTTACCAATACGCTGAACCACATTAGAGATAACATGAGGCTTTGACTGGTAAATTCTCATTAAAATCTCAAATGCACTTGTAGGATTCTCTTCACACTGCTTAATTGTATCATCATCGAGTCCAAAGTCGGCAGGATTAAAATCACGGACAATCTCCTCGGCAAGGCGTGCTAAATGACCCTTAAGGAATTTTTCAGGCAGCTTTGGCATACCATCACCATCCATACCAAAAAGACCCGCCATCTTCTTTGCCATATTCTCAAAATCCATACCATCCATCTTGGTTTGCCATGTCTTTAAGAAACTATCCATAAAGGTCTTTGCGTCTGCACCATCACCAAAAATAGACTCCTTACCAGCCTTACCAGATTCAAAAAGTGCACATACCGATAAAAGAGTAAGATACTCCTGAATAGTAATATGAGTAGATTGACTTAATTCGTCCCATAATGCATCTGTAAGCGTAACTCCTGGTAAAAGCGCTGCAGGCCGGACAGCGGGGTCACGATTAGGAGGTGTGTGTGGTACAACATCTGTCACAAAACGGTCCAAACGTTCAGCTGGCGCAAGCGCCTTTGCGACATTAATCGCCTCAGCAAGCTCAGGGAAAGTCAGAAGCAACTCGCCGGCAAACTCATCGTATTTGGTCTGAAACACTGACGCAAGGTTAGACATTCTGTCAGTGTTTTAGTTCATTTCTTAAAGTGCTAGACGCATGATATTAGGCGGGCCACACTCAGCGAACCCGTAAAGGTAAGCTATAAGGAGAGATTTAAGCTGCCCTCGCCATTTTGCCGAAGGCTATAGGGGCAAGTGCGGCTTAAGCCGCACGAGCACGCTCACACAGCTTACAAATTACTGTCAAATAATTAAGAACAGTTTCACGATTGTTTTCACTCATGTTATGCCAATGCTTATTAAAGATTGTTAAAGCAACCATATAATCGTTAAACTGTGTTAAAATCTTCTGATTTGCAGATGTAATGATACTCTGAATATCCTTAGCATAGATTGCCTGTGCATTATCCTTGTACACATGTTCATAAAACATATCAAGAACAAGCCGAGGATTAATCTTCTTAGCCGCAGAAATAGCCTCAGTTGCCATCTTTATCTCACGTTCTTCGGGAAAGGTTGAAGACAACTCCTCAAAGAATCGAACAAGCTGTGTATTAAAGGCTGTGAGAACAGACATTCTATTTAATTATTTCTGTTCTTAGACTTTTAGGCCATTAACGCAATTATTGACGAGGGCGCATTTTGGGCATACCAGCTTCACGGTCTCTCTGGAATGCCTCAAACTGTGCATCAAACATCTCCTCCTTCTTACTTTTCTTAGGCGCCATTGCAGCTGGTGGTGCCATCATCTGACCTTGTGCACTTATCATAGGAGGGCCGGCAATATAATCATAATTCTTCAAAATACGAGCACTTCCATTACCACCAGTAGCCTCTTCATCAATAAAGCTATACATCTCACGCCCACCGCCAAGTTCAATCTGATTGAACTCCATGACCTCAGCCGCTTGTGCCATAGCTTGTGAAGGTACTGATGCTGCCGGAGCTGGTCGTGATGCCGCCTGCTCTCGCATTTTTCGTGTAAATAACCAGTTGACACAGTCTTCGCCCTCCAATGTATTGGAAGAACCATCATCCTCCTTTACAACAATTGTTGGCACCTTCTTTAAAAATCGGGGCAGTTCACTGCGAGGCTTACCATCAATACATTGAAATGCAAATTCAGATAGGTATGATGAACGATCCAGCTCTTTTAAAAATAAGATACAGGTATCACACTTCCTTGAAAAGAAACAGATATGACGCTTTTGGTTTTGCATCTCCTGGTTTAACTATTGTTTTCAGCTATCTACAGCCAGGCGCACATTACAGAGCCACCTAAAAAATTAGATCACTGTAGTTCACCCCTAAAATTTGAATCTAAAAACCCCGCCAAATAACAGTTAGCAAGCCACAATGTCATTCTCAAATATTCGTACACCGGATCGTAATACTACTACATTTACCCTTCAACCCCTAACGGTGACATATGCAAATACCCTCCGTCGTCTTATGCATTCACATGTAGAGACTATTGGATTTCGTTCAGCAATCGCTGCAGATGGTACTACAGGGGACATTCAAATTGAGGTTAATGATACGCCAATGACAAATGAGATGTTGGCTCATCGTTTTGGGCTTATTCCAGTACATGTAAAAGACCCACTCAATTTCAAGCCTGATAACTTTATCTTCAAACTGGATGTTCGCAACGACACCGACCGCACGCTTGACGTTACCAGCGAGGACATCCAAGTGTTTGAACAACGATCCCCTGATACAGAACCAGTAAGAGTAGCAACCGACCTCTTCTTCCCGGCTGACCCTATTACTAAACGTCACATTTTGATTGCAACACTTAAGGGTAAACAGTTTGGTCAGTCAAAGGGTGAAGCAATCTCTCTTAAAGCAAAGGCCTCACTTCATAATGGTCGTGAGAACGCTGCATTTATTCCTGTAAGTCAATGCTCATATGTATACACCCCTGACTCTAATCCAGAGAAGCTCCGTGCAACCTATGAACGCTGGCTTCGTCTTGCAAAGAAGTTGAGCCCAAAGGATATTGCTGAAGATGATGCTCGTCGTCAGGCACTTGAAAAAGAGTTTAATACCATGGAGGTTGCACGTTGTTACCTACAAGACGAGCACGAGGAACCCTACAGTTACGATTTCACTATTGAAACAGTCGGTTCACTCACCACAGATGCAATTATTCGGCGAGCCTGCACCGTTGCTGAAGGTATGTTTATGCGTTATGCTAACATTGACACCGGTAATCTACCTGAGGATGTAACAATGCAACCATCCGATAAACAGATGATGGGCTTTGATGTATTCTTTGCGGGTCATGATACTACACTTACAATGGCCCTACAGACATGGATTGTAGAGAATCTGATTGATGGAGATGCAGATCCATCAGATGTTGTAAATCATGCAGCAGTACATCTAGGTGGGAGTAAATATCATCCTCTTCGTGACGTCTCTTGTTTAGAAATCGGTGTAACTGATGGGCAGGAGGCAAGTGCCCGTGCTGCAATTGCTGCAGCAGCACGGGGTTGTGCCGATCTCTTCCGCCGGCTGCGGGCAGAATGGCAGTCTGCAACTGGCCGTGTAGCAGCTGCAGATGCTACTATTCGCCGTGTTCGCACAACAGCACCCGTTACAGGAACGGCTGAATCAGCACCACCGATTAAAATTAAACGGGCCAAGTAAATAGAAGATGTTTAAAAGTAATCAAACTAAAATTCTTGGAATAACCAGCTTATTGGCTGCCGCCTCTGGTGTCCTTTTCTATTTATTTAAAGGTGAGGCCTACAAATCCGGCAGCTTTTTATTATATGCAGGTATGCCCCTTGCAATTAATCTTTACACGGTTCACTGCGTTATCACCGGCAAATGCACACTTTATAGCTGGCTACTAACTGTAGTACTTACAGTGTATGCAGCTGGAATCTTCCTTCTCTATGCTAAACTATTAATAAAGAATAAGGAGGTAAGCGATATTGTTCAGGCAAAGACCCGTGAGGCAAATTCTCTTCAAAATACAATCGAAAGTTCCCTCGGCTTCTAATTAGAAGCATGTTCGCATCTATACAGGAAAAAGTGGTGGCTATAGTATCTCTTTTTTCTTTAGCAGTTGGAGTAGCATTTTTTGCTATTCGTAAAGAGGTTGTTACTAGCATCTATGTTATACTCGCATCCCTCATCTCTATTTTCCTAACCCTTTACAATATTCGCTGTGTAATATTTGGTGGTTGCTCAGTCTGGTCTTGGGTCCTTACTATACTCATTAGTATGACGGCTATCATGACAATTTTCATGTACGGCCAATTAATTGAGCTACAATTAAAGGGTGAGCTTGCCGTGGATGAGTCCAAACCTTTTACAAGGGTAATAATGACAAATACATAATAGAATGCCTACTCCTTCACGCTCAACCACACCTGCCCCTCGTGGACGTACAAGAACACGTAGAAATAATGCCCCCGGTGGTGGAGCAGGACGCAGTGTATCTCGGGTGCCTATGAGTAATGCAAATATTAAGGCTGCGGCTAAGAAAGCGTTAGCTGAAATGAAACCAATTACTAATGCATCTGTAGCTGTGGCATACGAGCGTATGATGGCTGATCGTGCTGCCAAAGCGGCCGCTAAGGTGGCAGCTGCAGAGAAGAGAGAGGAGCGCAGTCGCTCTCGTGCCGCAAGTGAAGCCGCTAAAGCCGCCAGAAAGGCCGAACGTGAGGCTAAAAGAGAGGCCAAGGAGGCTAAAAAAGCCGCCGCAGCTGCTCGTAAACCCTTAACTAATGCGGAGGTAAAGGCAAAAGCTAAAGAACTGCTCAAACTTGTAGGGCTCAATCGCTAGATTAATATTACTAATAGTATTACTATCCAAAATATTAATTTAAGAACTGTTTAAGGGGTATTACCTGTAATTGCAATTGCCTGTGTGGTGGTTCGACGCTCCTGAGGACTAGTCGCAAGAGGAATAGCTGTAACATGGGCGGCCTTAGGAACAATAGGAGTTGTGCGCTTTTCCAGATTCATGAGGAAAAGGAGACGAGGTGTTGGTAGATTATTCATATAATCCTTCACAACATCACGGTTAACAGTCTTCTTGGCAGGACGCAGAGTCTGCATGTACTGCCCGTGAAGCGCCGCAAGATGGACATGCCACTTCTTTGGTACAGCCTCTAACTGTACTGCCCGCTCCTTATTCAAGACACAATATGTCTTGTACAACTCCTCAGTTGCATCACGAAGCCAGTTCTCATAGTCCCAGTAACGCTGCTTATCCTCAGGGTAATAGTACAAATAGGTCTTAATCAGCCCCTGCCGACGAAGAGAGAAGAAACGCTCATCAGTACGTGGAGTCTCGCCACGAAGAGAGCGAACCATACGATAAGTGTTACTACGGAGACGATAACGAGTTCCAGCGCCGTCCTTAATCACAATACCCTGCCACTCCCAACCACGCTTAGTGGCCTCATCTGCAAACCAGGCTGACAGTGTCTTAGTCTCAAAGTTTGCCTTAGAACCCCCCTGTTCATTAATTGTGACTGTACCATCTTCTGCCACAACACCTACATGCAATACATAGGTTGTTGGCTTCTCCACCTGGCCGACGACACGATGCTCAGGATGCTGCATTAAAATACTAATGAACCGATTTTCCCCGGGTACATACACATTACACTCTGCATAAAGGTCGGCAAATGAACGCTTGCTGTAGAAACTACCTGTGGCATCAAACTTTGTACGAGATGCAATACGCTTCTCATCACCATTGCGATAAATTGCGAGCGTAGTACCCTCATAATACTCATCAATCTTCCAGTCTGCGGGAAGTTCAGTCATATTCATCATATCACTTGTGACATCCAACCCTTTTGGTGGCATTACAGAGAGGGGACGATTCGTAACAGTGTTCCAGACCACTGAACGACACCAACGCACCTCAGGGCGTGAGAGGTCCGATACCTTCTTATCATAACGGATAATGGCCTCCCCACGTCCAGCATCCTCAATAACACGAAGGTTACCCCCGGCCTCAGAAGTGATATAGTCTTTCAATGCATTCCAATTAGTATAGGTTGAGGCCCAGTTCTTAAAATAATCAAGAGTGAACGACATTTAGTGGGGTAGTATTATGATGTTACATCACGTTCAGCTTTTAGGCGGGTGAGCGGAATGATGGCGGTTATGTTTTCCTTCATAGACCAGTAGAATGGCTGAAGAAGAGGAGCCCTACGTTTTTGAATTAGGTGATACAGTAACGATAAAATCAAAATATTACGGAACAGTCCGTGGTAAAGTATATTACCGTGATGCTGATCTAATCCGTATTCTTCCAGAGGACGCCGGCAACCGTCTCTACAACTATGCACTCGTTGATGGCGAGTTTGACCCATCACTCAAAGTACGTAAATATATGTGGGAGTCAAAGGCTGTCATTGATGGTTTTGTTAAACAACAGGATCTCCATGCTGGTCAATTGATTGAAACCTTTAGTGAAGATGGCGAGCCTACTGGTGATTACACAATTACTGAGGTTGATGAAGAAAATGACCGCATAACTGTTAAGGATGCAACTGATGCTGTTACCGAAGTTGACTTTGGATATATTGGTATCCCCCTAGACCTACCATTTGCTATTATAAGAGCACGTGAGCCTCCGGCAGAAGATGAGGAAAATGAAGAAGAGGAGGATGAAGAGGGTGCAACTATAAGGGTTGCAGAGGATTCAGCACTCGAGGGGGATCTCGAGAGGCAGGTCGAGGATGAGGCCGATGCTCGAGTGGAGCTGCCAGCCGATGCAGTTGCTGCGGACCTAGAAGCCAAGACGGCTACTCGAGCAGCACTCGAGAGTGCTGTTGCTGGTGAAGATGAATTTGACTTCGAATTTACAGGTTACATTACATTACCAGTAAGGGAGCAGGCGGTTCTTATTCCTGAGGTACAACGTGTATACCCTGATAATATTCAGAAGGCAGATGCACTACAAGACTTCACCACCTTCTTGACAGCACAGGAGCAACAGGATATGAAACAGTTACGCAGAATTCGTGCATTAACAGAATCTGTATTTACTCTCAAGAATCAGCTTATTGAGTACAATCCCGATAACTCTTTCAAGCGGATGTATCCGCAGTCTGCCAACTATCTTTCAGAGCTGCTGAAAATGGCACATGTACCTTTAGCACGCCCTGTACTTGATGTATCATTAAAGGTATATAATCGTGTTAACCCTAAACGTGAAGAAGAGGAGCAATGGGTTGTAAATGGTACAGTTGAGGCCTCCACTAGAAAGAAGGCTAAAAGTGCATATGAAAAGGCTCGTCGTGCAAAAAAGACAGATGCCGAGATTCAGCAGGAGTTAGCAGAGATTGATGCCGCTGAATCCTCTGGTGTTGAGTATGATACAGAAAGCAATACCTTAACTGTTGTTGAATTTGTGAATGAATTAGCACAGGCCAATGAATATTTAAGTGGAGCAGGAAGCACTGGTATAATAAAGCACTGGATACACGAGGCCGGTTACCATGAAAGATATGACCGTCCTTGGCGTCCATTAGCTGAGGCAACAGAGGATAATGCATGGCAGGCAAAGGTAGATAGTGAATTTTTCCGTAGTGAAATACCTGACCTTAATATGGCTCAGGTGGATGCACTTACAGAGGCTGTTGCATCAGAGCCTGCTACAATGAAAATAGGTAAGACCTATTTCTCATTACGACGTGCCCTCGGCGCAACATTTAAGAAGGGTGCAATGGGTGGAAAAGAATCATATATCAAGCCTGAATACGCAGCCAATAAAAACGATGTTCTTTTCCCATTAAAATATCGCCAGCAGCTTGGTGCTACTCGGTCAGGTCTACTATTTGAAGACAGTTATGCTTCTAAGGTTCAATTCCATAGTATGCAAGAGATTTTGGCACATGCAGGTGATATTGAGGATGCTGCACGAGGTGATGGAATTATAACAATTGGTATCGGTGGCAATACGCTTGGTAATATTAAGCTAGCAGATTTCATTGGTATTTTAGAACTACGTGGGTTTGGTCCAGCAGAGATTGTGCGTCACCTTAGTCATTATGGTATGGACCAGCTAGAGATTAATGCCGAAGTTGGAGAAACTATTAAAAATAAGGTTGACAATTATATTAATGCAACTAAGGCCTATGTGAAGGAGTTACGTGATAAGTTGGATACCGAACGTGCAGGTGCGATGGAGTCTAAGCCAGATATTATGACCGAAGATATTACAAATTGGCTCATAAATGATGTAATAAACGCCGAGCCAATTCTTTTTGCCTTAAAGCAGGAGATTATAAAACAGAGTCCCAGACTTGCTAAGAGTGATTACGCTCTCCTCAGTTATATCTACAAACAGGCGGGTCCACTTCTACTTGCTGCTGCTGGACAAAATCCCGATGAACTTGCTAATCAACGTCGTATTGCTACGAGAGCAATATATCTCAAAGCACTCCAGGCCGGTGTTGCTAAGCAGCGTCTTCTTCGAGAGCATGGTGAACAACCACGACCAAATCCCTGCAAACATGTTAAACTTCTCGAGACTATTGATAGTATCGAGGATGATGCAACAAGACTGGGACATCTTGCTAAATTTGTTGTAAAGTATCGTGGTGACCGTGATGGTAATTGGCTTAAATGTTCAGTCTGTTCTCGAGACCTTCTTTGTTTGCACCGAATGTTAGAGATTCAGCAGTTTATGCACAGTCGTGAAAGAGAGATGATTAAGAAGGAGTTGAATCTCAAGTTCTGTGGACCATTGATGGGTAAATTTTACCAATGTCGTAACTGTGGTCAGGCAATGGAAGAGCTTGATTTTGATAATAATGTTCAGTTCAATGATGCAGGCAAGCCTATGACTACATATGCAGTCATTGAAGATGTGCAAAAGAAGGAGAATGATTTCATTGATAAAATGCTAGGCGCAGAATCAGATCTAAGCTCAGCTGATGATGTAATTAACAATCTTCTTGGAAAGAAAGAGACCAAAACTGAGATAAAGGATTATGGTTCAGAGACCAGAAACTCAATTTTCAGAATTATAAAAGAGATTGCTAATAAACTCGGAATTAGCCCTATTGCTGATGATTATGATAGAATGATAGAACAGGTACAAAATGTTATTAATGACTTACCCAGTCGTGAGAGATTTGCTAAGGAGCAAAAGAGAATGGCCAAGGAGCTTGGTAAGAAAACAAAGCGTCTCCCTGACTATGATGTAATATTACAACGAACAACTGTTGTTGCTGCAGGTGCCTATCTTTTAATTCACATTCAGTCTCATGTACCTGATTATCTAATTAGTACAACAATACCATTATGTAAACGCCCTGGGTTTACAGGTTTCCCATATGGTGTGCAAGAGGATTTAACGGGAGTAGAATATATGGCATGTGCAATTGCCTCTATCAATCATAACTATATTCCTTGGAACATGACAGGATTTCTTGATTTAGAAGAGACAAAGCGCCTAAAAACAATAACAAATGGCCTAATGGATATTTTACAGCCATCTACAGAAAATACTGAAATCCAACAGCTATTTGCACTCAAACGTAAATATATTCGTGACACATTTGGTGCGGCAGCAAATGAGGGTCGTCCTCAAGATGAGATATCTCCTTTTTTCCTCCCCGCACAGAAAATTATTGATGCTACAACCGCCGCTGCAGCAGGAACCGTTATCATCCCCGAAGTAACTGCTAAGAGTACTGTTACTGCACGGGCAGATATCTGGATACAGATGGCTAATAAGATTGCTGCTACAGAGGGTCAGGAGAAAGGAGATATTATTATTGGTAGTCCATTCTTAGAAGCAACTACAGCATATTCATCAGTGGCAAAGCCGCATGAGTTTTGGGCAGATAAAAGATTACCTGAATTGCCAAGGCGTACATTACATAGGGCGGCATTAGGAACATCATTAAGTGTTCCATTTAATCCTAGACCATTAGCGGATATTTTACCACCCCCACCTGAAAATCTCTATTATGTTCTTTTCCTAAATGTCTGTTTCCAAGGTGACCGTTATGGTTTACCACATGAGCCTGGGTTCAATAATCTCTGTCCTCATTGTGAGTTCCAGTTCCCTACAAGTCGTCTTTTAATGGATAATGAAAAAGAGGGTCTGGTTGCTCTACAGAACCAAAGTGTGGAGATTAATCGTGAGACCTTTACATCTCTTCTTGATGCAACACACCAAAGATATTCAGTAGAGCCATACAAACGTCCTAACCTACCAGCTGCATTTGATATAATGAGAACAGTCGCTTTAATTGAACCGCCACCACTCGATGAATGGAAGGCAATTATGGAAGAGACAATTCAGTTCCTTGGTGAATTACCACCTGGTGCATCAAAGACTCAGATTCAAGAGGCACTTGGACGTCTTGCAGAGGTAGGTGCTGAGGCAGCAGATGCTTTGCATAGTAGGCTGCCAAAGACAGCGCTTGAAACACTGAAGATGATATTTAAAATGTCCCCAAATGAGATTGGCGAAGTTTTATTAACATATTTAATTGTACCTTTTAGTCGTCTAGTTACAAATATGGAGTTAGAGCCACTAAATCGGTTACAACCAGAACTTGTAGAGGAACTTAGTGAACTACATGTTGGTGATATTGTTAAAAATATTTTAGCTCCAAACATTGATTTAGTAAAACGCTTTGCAAGTGACTTTGAACCTGGACGCAGTCCATTTGCCCGTGCAAAGATGGAGCATGCGGTCCAACAGTTAGCTCAGATTCCTCCACTTTTAGAGAAGGTTACTGCAAGCAACCTCCCTGGAACTAAACGAACTCTACACTATCTTTTACAGGCCCTTATTCTACCACCATTGGCAGGTATGATGGACCCCAATCAATTACCTGACGAAGAGTTTGCGCAGTCTGCATCTGACGCTGTAAGGGATAACTCGGTTCGTCTCCTTTTCCAAGTAACCACAACTGCACTAGCCAAATTCCGTGCCGAGCGTCTGAACTATACCGATAAAGAGATTAAGGAGCGGCTACAGGTACGTGCTGAGCAGGAGAAGGTCAAGATTATTGAAGAGATTAGTAAGATGTCCGATGATAGAAAACGTACTGAGATGATATACAAGAAACTTGGTATAGGCGCTAAATACTCTATTGGTGGAACTAAGGCGGTTTACCAATATGACCCCGAGCGATATGATATTGAACGTACAGAGCGTGAAGAGGCTGGTATTATGGACTTTGCAACTAATGGATTTGGTCCCGAGGGTGAACAGCCCCCTGAAATGTTTGCCGGCGATGCAAATGGTATATACGATTTTGGACCACAGATGGAGGTTGGTTATGATATTGGGGGCAATAATGAATATGATGACGAAATTGAATTTGGGGGAGATGATTATTAACCTCTAACTGTGTTGGGCCAATGTCCTTATAATATCAATTAAAAGTAATGAGAGAGCTACTGTTTGGTGGAATTATATACCTCACAGGGGTGACAATTGTTTTAATTATTAAACCAGAGCTATTTTTTAATAAAGAGGGGCGTTGGAAGGAGTTCGGAATTGGACGCAATCCTGAAACCTATACTTGGTTTCCACTTTGGCTATTCTGCATCTTCTGGGCAATCATAAGTTATTCTATGGTATATCTACTTATACGTACTGTCGAGAAACCAACATTGAATAATAAGTTAAATAATAATTCAATTACTTCAAATAATGAGGAGTTGCCTCCCCCTATACCGAGACCTCGTAGGGCACAACATAGAGGTTTACGCAGACGGCTAACTCCGGCTGAGGATTATGGAAATATGAGACCTGGTGTATATGTTATGAATGAGTCTACCTCTTCTCGTAAGGGTATACCTCATTATGTGTATTATGGACCCAACGACTCCCTTTAATCACACAATTCTGATTTAGCACTTGCAAGAATCTGACCATAAATGATTACCCAGAAGAGGGCAAATGCTAATCCAAAAATAGAGGCTGTTCGCCAATCAGACGAGATTGTAAATGGGAATCTAATAGTATTAAAGGGAAATGCAAATATTCCTATTATAGGTTCTACTAAAAAGAATAATGATGCAATTATTCCGGCCGGGACAACGGCATATAATGTATATAATGATATTTTCCCTCCATCAAGAGGGCAATTAGATATTGCCATAGAGACGCTATTGGTGATAACGCTGATTCCAAATGTTACAGCAATAACAATTGCAACAGCGACATACGAGAAGACACTACCAAATACATCTTTAAAATAAAAGAGTCCAAGGGCTGTAGAGCCACCAAGTATACCCCCTACGATACTTGTACCAAGACGAACAGCTGACATTTCCTATCTGGAGTAAGAGCGGAAATAGACATAGTTGATAAAGTCGCATGTGGGTAGATGGCCGAGGTGAAAATTAAGAGAAAGTCAACGGCGCCGAAACAGACAGATGCTGAGATTGCAGCAAGAGCCCAAGATATATTACGTTCAATGGGTATAACCCCAGCAGCACCCTCTGCTGAGCCAATAAAAGTAAAACGCAGACGTCTTTCAGATGCATCTGATGTAACACCTAGTCCAACATCATCTAGAAAGACTACACCAAGTCCAACTCGTAAAGAAACCAAAAAGCCCAAGATTAGTGAGAGAACTATTTTACTAGATATTGCACCCGAAGCAACCGAAGGTATTGATCTTAAAACATTCTACGAAAAACGCCGTAAACGCCCCAATCTCTACAGTTATGATGGACGAGGTCATTTAGTAGTACGAGAAAAAGACGGAAGTATAAAAACAACAATTACTCTTCCTAAATATCGAGCTTTAGCACCGGCTGAACTCGAGACACTCGAGAGTGAGCGTCGAGACAAGATCGTGGAGGCAGAGGAGGCTTATGAGCAGGCAATGGAGGAGCTTCGAGCAACACAGGATGCGTACTCGAGAGGACGCCTGCATGCTGATGCGGTTATTACAGCACAATTAGATGTTGAACGTACAAATATTAAACGTTTCAATGCATATTATGCAGAACGTAATACTCGTAATATTAATGGGTTAAAATATAAACAGCTTTACCCAGAAATGAAATTTGCGGAAAAACAGATTGAGTATCCTATTATTCAGACAGTAGTAGCCGATCTACCATTAAAAAAATACTGGGTAAAGCCAATGACAGAGTCAGAAGAGGCTGACGAGGAGGCTAAGGCAGACGAGGATGCATCTGTTGAGAGCGCAGAAGGGGATGGTGAGGAGGAGGGTGTTCGTACAACCGATAAAGGTGTTGGAAGCAAAAACCCCCTTGCAGCTCCTCCCACCTCTAGTACTGTCATTCTCTTCAATCGGCCTGATGACAATATCTACGGGTATTTGGCAATGGACTATGCTGTTCAATTCAACTGGAGGGGTGTTAAATATTACACAGCAGACCAGGCAATGGCAGCTGAGAAGGCACGCTTCTTCGGCAATCCTGCAATGATTAAGGATATTATGCGCACACGGTCCACTACAAGTATGCGTTCTTTAGCCAGAAAACTTGGTGCACCTCCAAGCGATGCAACCAAAGCTCTCGGCAGCTCTGAGGAGGCAGCAACAGCTGCAACTCCCGCAGAGTCTGAGGCTGAACGCCTTGCCAGAGAACAGAAGAACACCGATTGGGAGGCGCAACGCCCTAAGATTCTACGTAGTATCTTAATGGCCAAGTTCCGTGAGCATCCCGCCCTTGGTCAACAGCTGGCTGATACTGGTGATGCACTTCTTGCAAAGGCAGACCACCGTGATATTGAGGATGGTATTGGTATTGCTATTACTGATTCTCGTGCAGGTATTCAGGCAAAGTGGCGTGGTAAGAATGAGCTTGGTTTAGCTCTTATGGATGTGCGTAGACAACTACGTGGAGAGCCTGAAGAACCTGCAGGAGGTGCTGGTGGTCCACCTAAGTCTAAGGTAGCTGAGAAACCAAAGGACACCATCTCTGCAATTGACTATGAGACAAGTAAAAAGATGGCGGCTGCAACCGTTATTAGACGTAGAAAGGGTGGCGCTGAAGCTGGTACAATAATAACATTATAATGTAGAATGCCAAGAAGAACGCAAAAAAGAAAGAATCGTTCAAGAAAGGGTGGTTTCACATGTCCGCCTTCCATGTCACAGCGAGTATGCGATAAATATAAGAGACTTGGATTAGATCCCGGTCATCGTGTAACAGGAGCTTTTAAAGTTACTTTAAATAATGCACTACGTAATCGTGAACGAAGACTTATGCCTGAAGAACAACGTGTGGCTGAGGCACGTAACCATTTTAATTATAAAAGTAAGAGATGGAGGTCACATTCTAATAATAATAGTAATATTAATAATAGTAATTTAGTTAACGTTCATGAAGCAACTAATAATAATTTTCCGGCTAATACAGGCGAAACACCTGGGGCATTTGTAGGGTTCCAATATTTACCTATAGAAAATACAACTATCCGAAAAAAGGTTTATAAAAATAACTATTAATCTACTTGCAATAAATTTGTTGTATCTCTTTGTAATAGGCTGTGTGGTAACAGAACAAGATGTAGTATCACTTAATAATTGTATAAGACCTGGTTTAATCTGTAGTTGAAATAGATATGGCGTTTAATGAAGCATATAAAATGAGTAAGGAAATGCCTAGAGTAAGTTATGTTCCAAGAACCCCTAATAGTAATATATCAAATACTAACAATGTATCAACGGCTAGTAATATGAGTAATTATAATCGTGCGGTTGCAACTGCAAAACGGGTCCGAGCCAAAAGAGCTGAAAATCTGGAAAAGAAGGTTAAAAATGTATTGTTAGGTATGGGAATTAATGGTCGTAATGATAGAATCGGTATTTTAAGATGGATGAGAGAGGTTGGGACCAATCCTATCCGAGAGGCCGAAAATAGAGCTAAACATATTCTCCAATCGGAATTTAATTATAGACAGCAAGGTCGTCGTGAACAGGCTATTAGAGAACGGGGTCTTAGTACTAATTCTGGTTTTTTTAGCGGCATAAAATCCCTATTTACGAGAAATCAGAAAGCAGGTAAACGCCAGCGGAAAACAAGACGCCGCACTACTTCATAACTGCATATGGCTGGGGAACCTGTAATGGCAATGGTTTTACAGTAACACCCTTTGCTTTACAATCAACTACATCAGAATTGTAAGAATAACATACCCCATTTTTATCTTTATACGTAACCTTTCCAGCATTATCTGGACTAGGCCACTTATAGAAAATAGGTCTATCAATTGCAAACATACGAAGCAATATAAATCCGATAACAACACCTACAATTAAAGCTGGGAAACGAACAAAGAATTCCGACATCTAATTGTATACAATATTATAACCATGAACAAAAATAGAGATGATTGCCGATATTCTTCGTACAGAGAATTTTAAATATGTTTTTTCAGTACTTCTTGGAATTGGCACTGTAATTGTGATATTCAGACCGTATTGCAAGGGAGATGACTGCTCTATCTGGAAGGCGCCGCCTGTGAAAGAGGTTAGTGACGGAGTCTTTAAAGTCGGAGAAAAGTGTTATAAATTCACTGAGGCAGAGAAGGAATGCCCTAAGGAAGGTAATATAATTGAGGCTTTTAGGGGCGAATTTACCTGTAGACCAACACCTTCTGCGAGAAAAACCTTATGGTAATCTTTACATGATTTTTAGAGAATGTCAGGCACCTCACTCGATGATTTAGATAGCAAAACCGGACCCACGATTGAAGACGACGATATCATACAGAAGATCTATTCAGAGATGAACGGACCTTCTGGTGGTAATACTATGATACCCCCGGCACCAAGTGCGAGAGCAATGGCTCAAGCACCATTACCTCCAGTAGGACACATGTCACAAATTGCAATGGACCCTATGCCAGCAACAGCACATATGATTGGAGGGCAGCATCCGACCCCGGCTGATTTTGCTCATGCAATGCATGGTATGCCTATGATGCATCCCCAGCAACAGCAACAGCAGCAGCAAATATACCAAGCTCCACCTGCACCACCATCAGCTGGCCTTCTAAGCTCATTATCAGCTCTTGGAATGCGAGAGTTCAAGACACCATTGCTGGTTGCTCTTATTATTCTTGTAGTCAGTTTACCATTTGTTAATACTATGATTGGGATGTATCTTCCTTCACTGTTACGTATGGGTGGTGACTTAACACCTATTGGTATGGGTGTAAAGGCATTAGCTGGTGGGGCCTTATTCTGGATTCTACAAAGAGTGGTTGCTCCTCTTATTTAGTGAGCCCTGAAAGTAGAGATGCTTGGCTTCAAGAGTAGCAAAATGACTAAGCAGGTTGCACAGGGCCTAGGTATATTTTATATTGTTTATGCTATCTTTAGTATTGGAATTCCTGGTCTACTATTATCATTAGCTGCAGGCCTAATTGTTATGGGGATGCAGAACTCATTAGAATTAGCAGTTGCAGCTGCTATACTTGTTGGTCTTTTGTACAAAATTGTACCTTTTAGAAAACAGCGTGAGGGCTTCCAAACTATATCAGCGGCGGACGTGAGTCAACGAATTGCACAGATGCGTGCTGCAGGGCAGAGAACTGCACCACCGGTAGGATATGATAAGGGTAATGCCCCAATGACAAATACTCCTGAGGGTGTTCTGGCTAGCCCTTTTGCAGAGGGATTTGCGAATGTCTACGAAGGATTTGAAAGCCCTGCCGATTCTAAGGACAAGGTTGAAAAGCCAAATGCCGCTACATCAGGCCCGGCCTCTGCGGATATTAAGAATGAGGTAAAGAAGGAGGTTTTACCGGCTAAGCCTATTGCAGCTAAGACGTCTGAGGATAAGAAGGAGAAGACTCGTAAGGAGAAGACCACTAGTGGATTCCAAGGCAGTAATGATGGTTTATTCCGTCTTGGCGAGATGCCGAGTGAATCAAGTGGTGGGCCTCATATTGATGCTAGCTCAACGATTCTGGGTGCTATCAGTTCCTTGAAGCCTGATCAGCTCAAGAATATGACTGAGGATACAAGAAAACTTTTGGATACACAAAAGTCGCTTCTTGGTATGTTACAGACTATGAAGCCTATGATTACAGATGGACAAGAGCTTCTCAGCTCCTTTAATAATATGTTTGGCAAACAGGGTGGGGCCTTCAAGCTTGGCGCTTAATTAACTGTCATTATTCAAGATTATACTCTAATTGTTTGATAACTATTAGAATATAATGCCTAGAAAGACTCTATTAAAGAAAATGAGAGGAGGTGGAGGATATTCTGTCCCCTATTCTGGTGCATCCATGTATGGTGGTGCCTCCATATCATTTTTGGACAGTCCCGCTTTTACTAATCTCCTAATTTTACTGCTGTTAGGTGTACTTGGTTTCATTGTTTATCATATCTACAAGGTCAATTACAGTGGCGCCTCTACTCCGACATTTGTCCAGCAGACAGCCCCTGCACCAGTAAATGTAACAGTTGCTGCAACAGGAGATGACCGTTATAGTATGCCACCCAAACCATTAAGATTTTGGCGAGCACCTCCTGATACCTCCGTCTGGAATCCAACGACACTTCCAACAGTTGCAACACGTGGACTACCCGAGCAGTATCAGACAATAGGGCTTCTTAAATATCCTGGCGGCGAGTTGAAACCTTTGCTTGGGCGCAGAACTGCAGGTAGTTCAGACCGGTGGAACTATTACACCCGCACAGATACTTATAACCCAGTACCTGTCCCCTTGAAACAAGGGCGTCGTGACTGCATGGAGGACACTGGTTGCAATGAGGTGTTTGATGGTGATAAACTCAAGTCACTCAATGGTGAAGAGGTCGGGGTTACATTATATAAGATGAATGGCCCGACCTATATTAGCGGCATTTAATGCGCCTTGACCTTCAACTATATAAAAGTGCTATAACACAGAATGAGCTACGATTTATGTAGTGGAGATGCAAATATAGGATTCCCGCTTAATATTGCTGGAAAACTTACACAAACAGACTTGGCCTTTAAAAGTATTCAATCAAGTCCAGATGTTTATATTGCTTTTGGTACAATGAAAGAGCGTCGGTTTATAACCGACAAAGTTGACTCTTTTGCGGGTCTATCTATCTACGATAATAGTAACACGACAATTAATTATAATGGTATTAGCTACAAGCTATTATCAATACAAATATGTAAGGCAACGCATTCCGGCTCTCAGTGGCCATTACGTTCTGGCGAGAAGAATGATTATGATATGGTTATGACCTTTGCTAGAGAGTCTGGTGAGGATGAAAATAATCCAGCCACCTTCTTATTTGTAATTCCTATTTATACTAAAACTACAAAGCTAAATTCCAATATCAAAGAGACATCTGTTGCTAAGGATTTTTTTACTGACCTTGTAAAAAATACTATTGATTCGTTGAGCTCAGTACCTTTAACTAATTTTGTTCCCAAGTTTACATCTTATGATACACTTTTCAATGATATGGCAAATAAACAATATGTGTATTATCAATCGTGTATTACATTACGACCACCCCCAGTGAATGATAGATGGACAGTTAGGCGTCAACAGATTGGTGTTTGTCTATTTGTAGGTGGCTGGGTAGTTGATGATTTTAATACAATTATGAAGCAATATATTCCATATATTAATGTATTTAGATATATTCAAAAAGCACGAAAAAACTATTTTACTGCAAAGCGACTACCGCCAGTAGAAGGTAGTAAAGATGTACTTGATTTTATAAGGGGTGGAGATAATTGGTCACCTGAGGGTGAGATTGGTGGAAATTCCATAAGTGTAGGGGATGTTAATTTTACCAAACGTTTTAGATGGATTAGTGAAGGGATTGCGGGTGTTAAAACTGCCAAGCGTTTGAAATCTACACTCGAGTACCAGTGTGTACCGCTAAACAAACTGCGTGACGTGGATGGTCAGCTTGTACTTTTAGACCCGTTGACCGGTACTCGAGCACTAAAAGATGAGCTTGACGGTAGTGCTGCAGAAAAAGCACAGTTAGACGAAATCGGTAAAAGTAAAAACTCAATGCGAAATATTGCAATTATTTTAGGATCATTAGCTGCATTTATCGTATTAATGGTGGGGGGGTCATTCTTGGTAAGAGCTCTCCTTAATCGTAGTAATACACCAGAGGGATTAGAGGCTATCAGAGCTGCAGGGAACGCAATGAAGGCGGCAACACCGGCTCCTCAATAGTATAATTACTGGTTAGATATGGATAAGTATATTATTTTTGGATTATTAATTGTAATGGCTCTACTTTTGATAATTCATCTTAATCGTAATAATAATGTAAGTGAAAAGTTTGCAAACCCTGCTGCACCTAACTTACAAGCATGCCCGGCATCTCTCAACAAATATACATCAGATGTCTCAATCAATTGTTGTGATGGTGATATTGTCCAGGGGAAATGCCAAGGTGAACCTGTCTGTACACTAAGTGAAAAGACTGAAAAACTGCCACGTTGTATTGATTGGTATAGGAATTATCTTAGGAAAATGTCAATTCGTCATTGTCCCTCTGATTTGAAACAGTTCTTTGAAGATGCGGATAGACGCCAAGTTGGCTTTTGCACTAGCAGCCCATTAAATTCCAAATTAACACAACCAATAAGAACCATGGCACCTAAATGTAATGTTCACAAAAGCAATGATAAGAATCTGAGAGACCCTAATAGCTGCTTAGTCAAGAAACGGATGGAAAAGATGTTGGTACCTACCCCTATGAGTACTAAGGGTGCTACAGTATTTTGGCCTAATACACCTGTAATACTTCAGGCTAATTATATTGATGAGCTTCAGTCTAAAAACTGTCTTGATAGGCCGACTGCAGATGCAGCCCTGGATATAATTGTGCCAGCTTGGAGAAATAATTCTGAGTTTAAGACATTAATTTACAATAAATTGATATTCTGTGATACAGTTAAGAAGCAGCTTGAAGAAAGAGCCCAGGACCCTAATTATAAGGGTGCCATGACTACGTTAGGATTGGATGAAAGAAGACGTTTACGCTTACCTGGATTAAAGTTCAATAAGCCTAAATTTAATTTCAATTTACCCAAAGCCCCTAAGTTTGGCTGGAAACCCAAGGCATTTGGTGTTTGTAAATAATAATCTTATTAATCAAACATTCCAAACATACTTTTCCACCATCCACCGCTGCGACTCATTAAATAGACTCCAGTCTTTTCACCTAATGGTACAGTCTCAAGTGGAGGCCTTTTATGATCAATTGTAGGTGCCACAGCTGACCACTCATTTTGGTCTGCACAACCCTCATCTTGTGGCTCATATGCATAACGGTTTTCCATAGGTCGTTCAAAAGGCCTCTCAATCTGCAGTTTTGACTTCGGCATTGTAGGGTCACCAGATATTGAACGCACATCATTCAAATGTGCAATATGCAATGTATGACGGTTACGCTCCAAATAAAGAGCACCAATCCATAGTAGCGCCAAAACCCCTAATAGTTTAGACTGACGAGTAAACCATAATAGTATTACTAGGGTGATAAACATAATAACCGGATGATGTAGTGTCTGCAACATCCAGTTAGGAATAAACTTCATGAAAACAAAGGCAAATGTTAGTAATCCTATCGCCCAAATATTCTCCATCCTCTGCCATTACTAGTGTTTAAAATTGCAGTCTTGGAAGTCTAAAATTGACACACAGTATTCAGATTAGTTAGAAGTAAGCCACGCAATGAGTAATATTCCTAAGATTCTCACATCACAAGGTTACACTGTCCTTAAAAGTTTTCTTGGGCCTGAGCGCTGTCGTGATTTTGGAGAACGCTTAACTATGAGTCCACGTGAAGCCATTAAGGGTATGGGAAAAGACCCATTTCCAATCTATATGGAATCAAATAGTCGCCTGTATCTACCCCGTGCATGGGCCATTAAAGAGTTGGGCCCCCCTGATGCTGATATAACGCCGGAAGGCAAGGAACTACCAAAAACTATTACCTTTAATGGGTCACCACGTGATTATCAGATACCAATTATTGAAAAGTTCTTGAAAGCCGGGGCAAATGGCCTAATTTGTGTTCCTTGTGGAAAAGGAAAGACCTTTATGGCAATTAATATTGCCTTGCGTCTTGGGAAGAGATTCTTAATTGTTGTTGACAAGGAATTCCTTCTAGAGCAGTGGCGTGGGGAACTCAGTGCCTGGGCGCCTGGTCTGCGTGTTGGTATTCTACAGGCAGGCAAGGCGGAGGTTTCAGCCGACAAATACGATTGCACAATCTGTATGATTCAGACCTTGTGTTCCCGTGATTACCCTAAAGGTTTCTTTGACGACTATGGATTTACCATCTTTGATGAGTGTCATAAGCTGGGTGCGGCACATTTCAGTAAGTCACTGCAGAAGATTCAGACAAAGAGGATTCTGGGCTTGAGTGCTACACCGGATAGAGAAGATGGGATGACCAAAGTATTTGAGGCATACATTGGTAAACCAGTATATCAAGAGAAGGTGCGTGAGCCGGATCCAACCGTTAAGGTGCGTGCAGTCTATTATCCTGGAGCTGATGCAGACTGGGCGGATGTACCGACTGACTGGAAAGGGGATGTTGTATTGCCGACGCTTTTAAAGAAACTTACTACCAGTCAACATCGTAGTCATATGATTGTTAAGCTTATTAATGAATTGTGTGAGGAGAAGACACGACAGATTCTTGTTCTAAGTGACCACAAATCACTCTTAGAGTTACTAGAAGGTGGTCTACCCAAAACTCTAAAAGTGGGCTATTATATTGGCGGTATGAAGAAGACAGATCTTGCCGATAATGCCGCTAATTGCCAGGTTCTACTTGCTACATATGCAATGGCATCTGATGCACTGAATATTCCATCCCTTAATTGTGTTATCTTAGCTAGTCCAAGAAAACGTGTAGAGCAGTCAACTGGGAGAATTTTGCGACAGAAGATTGAGGAACGCACTATAGCACCCGTTATTGTGGATATTGTTGATGTTCATGATACATATAGGCGTATGTGGAAGAAGCGAGAAGAGTATTATAAAAAATGTCACTATGAAATTAAACCCGAGGGTCCAGGCGCTCCAGAGCCGATTAATGATATTGTTCCACCGTCTGAAAAACTAGATAATAGTAAATCCATGTTTATTCGGAAACAGCGCTAATTCCAGTTACTGGCTAAAATACGCATTTCATTAAATAATTCATCTTTCTGCTCTGGAGTAAGCATTAATATTTTTTTACCACTAGTATTATTATTCTCATTACGTTTTCTAAATGCAAACTGTTTATAAGCTTGAAACATCATTCGTTTCTTTGTAACTGTTTTATAAGGCAATGCATTAATCATAGCAAAAATTGTTTTGAGATCATGATATGCAAATTCAGGAACATGAGTTAAAGTATCTACATCCTTGATGAAATTTGCAAACTTATGAGCAGCATTTTGTATTGCTGATTTTGCATAGTTTGGTAAGCCCATTCTAAGTGCAGCTTTTCCTGCCTGATTTCTTTGATAATTTTTGAGCGCTGCATCTATATTTTCCTCAGTTGCATCCTCTTCAATTAAATTTGGTAAAAACTTTTTCTCAAAATGCGATTGTCTCTTAACTGTATAATTTGTGTTAGGAGGGAATCTTACTTTACGTTGCGTTTTAATATTTTGTACTGCAGATCTCAATGCATTTGCAGTATTTTGATTTAAATTAAATGAAAATTCTGTATTATTACTATTACTATTACTATTACTATTACTATTACTATATTTTGGACGTTTACTTGTTCTATTATTTGTTAAATTTCCATTAGGGCTACGATTAGTTAATTTACGTTTCATGCCGCCACGTAACTCTTCGGAAGTTGATTTACTAATTGGACTATAACTTTGGCTGTTAGATTGATTAAAAGATGCGAGCTGTTTTTTAAACATATTTCCATATTTTGCATAATTTGCTAACTTTATAGGATCATAGATTTTACTGTATTTTATTGGTGATTTATTATTTTTGCTTAGTTTTGAAAAATTAAATAGTGAAGGTGTTTTTTCTTCAATAGGACCTTGTGGTTTGTGGTATAATACTTTCGTAGGGTTCTTTAATAATGCAAGTTTATCATTTAATGAATCTTTAACTACTTTTCTTGTTTTATGTCTAAATCCTGTATTTTTATTTAATTTATTGAACTCTTGTCCTGCCCATTTTCTAAATTTATTATGCTCCGCCTGTTGTATCTCTGCAATATTATCACCTACATAATTATATATAGAAGATGGCTCATAATTTGATGAGCCACGTTTTCTTACACTAGTAAACACCTGCTTTGGAACCTGTTTTGCTATACGCATACCGGTATTAGTTATAATATCTTTCACATTAGAATTAATTTCCCCACCAAACATATCTAATAATTAATATGAATTATATTAATAATTACAATTAATTACTTGCGATTCTTACGATTTTTACGATTCTTGCGATTCTTACGTGTAGAGCGTCTGCGTCCACCAGTCTTTACACATGCAGAGCTAACACCAAGACGACCATCAGATGGTACATTAAACATCACAGGTACACCGGCCTGTGTAACAACTGCATCCGAACCACTACGTAAATGTGTGTAACCAGCTGTAGGCTGCTCTAAAGGTGTACCACCAGAATAAGGCGGTGTTAATGCGCCTCCTGCCATTTTAACAGATGATGCAGAACCATATACATAGTTAGTAACAGGGTTCACACCAGGGACAGCACCAGGTAGAGAGGCGTAACCGGGCTGTGTAGGAGGTGTCGGACTGACGTGACTGGGACCACCAGGAACAATTGCACCATTCTCACAGGCAATGCGGTTCCATGTTGCCTGAATGTTAGGGGTATCAAATCCACCAACGGGCATAGGTGAGATCTCATAACGACCTCCAGACTGCCTGCGGCCCTTACGACTTTTGCGTCTAGAACCACCCTTCATTGCAGGCGTAGAGCCAGAATAGCCAGGAAGAGGACCGGGCCCACTCATGCCAGGTAGACCAACTGCAGGAACACCAGTAAGGGCGCCAGGAGGAGCAACAGCCTGACAGTTACCGACTGACCCATCATTTACAAGATAAGGCATCCCCTTGACCAAAACCTCGGGGCCAACTGAATAACCCGCACCAAGGTTTCCACCAGCTTGACGCCGACGACGACTGTTACGATTTTTCCTATTTTTTCTATGCCGGGTTCTATGCGCCATAATCTAATTGTAGTATACAAAATTTGAATGCCTGGCCAAAATATTATTAGTAATGAGCAAAACAATGTCCCGAATTCAAGCCACCAGATTTAACTTAAGTTGCGCCATCTGCTATGAAAATTACGCAGAAGGTGATGTACAAGCATCACCAGAGGCATGTGGACATGTCTTTCATAAGGCCTGTCTTGACAAATGGCTAGAGCAAAAGAAGGAATGTCCTACATGTAGAGGGTCAGTCACTTCAGCAACACCTGGAACTACAGTAACAGATGCAACTGCACCAATTCCCCATCCACATAGAACTACAGTAACAGATACAACTGCAACAATTCCCCGTCTTCCTAGAACAACACCAAATATCTATAAAGAATTACCTTTAATGGAGACATTACAATTATATAATATTATACAGTCTTTAATTAAACCTGTAGAATATAATAAACATAGTTATCAAATTGCCTATCCAGATATTATTGAATGTATTGTAGAGACATTTAAGGTATCTACTGGCCAAGAAACTGTAAATGAGCTAATTATAAAACTAACAAATATCCCTAGAAATAAAACTCATAGAGATGCAATACTAAGTGTAGTTGGTGATCTATATTCTGCACTTATTCGTTATATCCCATCTATGAACTTTGATAAAAATCCATTAGTATTAGATAATTACAAGGCCGTATGTAAAATACCAATTATTAGGATGTTTCGGAGAAAGTATAAATAATCTACACATTAGCTGAAAATGCATCTGCAGGGGACAACGGTGTACCAGCTGGTAGCATTTTTGCCACTTCGTATTTTTCAAAGTTACTATTCCACTTCACATCTACATACAGTTCATCACAAGAGGCAAATGCTTTACGCAGCTCCTGACTCTGAGCCATACGAGGAACACAGATACGTCCAAGCTCTACCCCTTCATCGGCCCAAAGAATGTAACTATCAGGCAATGTGGTGGCAGTATCACGACGAAGAACCGCACAACGCTGCTGTGCAAATTTAGTGGTATGAATCTTCGGTTGTGGCTGCGTTGTCGGCTTCAAACGTGCAGTGTGTTGTGGCATCTTAGCCTCAGAACGCTTCAAATCCATACTTGTAAGAAGCTCCTGTGCAATAGAATCATTAGATAGACCAAGAGTTGCGGCCGTTTTGAGCTGAGCCTCCTGTTTACGCAGCGCTGGAATAGCAGAGCGGATTCCACCACGACCAGGAATCATCCATACAAGTCGCCGACGACCAGGGACATCAGGCTGGAACTCCCATACTGTTCCCTCGTCTGGATGCTCATCACAACGCCCAAGAAACTGCTCGAAAGAGAGTGGCTCCACTAGACGCAATTCCGCACCAAG
>JACCDO010853497.1_pt1 | contig 37705 bp, 31 predicted proteins | sample 7446101 | NCBI WGS metagenome assembly JACCDO01 (sample SAMN15323440, study PRJNA562643) | freshwater metagenome | isolation source: river surface water | place: USA:Blue River Watershed | collected 2017-08-16 | reverse complement strand
CCGGTTTCATCAACAGCTCTTTTAAATTCTTCCCCAATAGCACGGTTGGATAGTTTTAGTTTATTCATTTCTTCGTCTGTAGACTTGAATCTGTTTTCCCAAGATTTAACAGTTGTGTTAAGTTTACCGGTTTCATCAACAGCTCTTTTAAATTCTTCCCCAATAGCACGGTTTGATAGTCTTAGTTTATTCATTTCTTCATCAGTAGACTTGAATCTGTTTTCCCAAGATTTAACAGTCGAGTTAAGTTTACTGGTTTCGTCAACAGCTCTTTTAAATTCTTCCCCAATAGCACGGTTGGATAGTTTTAGTTTACTCATTTCTTCATCTGTAGACTTGAATCTGTTTTCCCAAGATTTAACAGTCGAGTTAAGTTTACCGGTTTCATCAACAGCTCTTTTAAATTCTTCTCCAATAGCACGGTTGGATAGTTTTAGTTTATTCATTTCTTCATCTGTAGACTTGAATCTATTTTCCCAAGATTTAACAGTTGTGTTAAGTTTACCGGTTTCATCAACAGCTCTTTTAAATTCTTCCCCAATAGCACGGTTGTATTGATTAATGGATTTAATTTCTGTTTCAGCCAAATTTATTCTATTGTTATTTTGCTCAATAATATTATTAATTTTATTAATTTTTTCATCGGTGACATTAGCTGTTTCAGAAATAATTTTATGTTTTTGTTTAATAAACTCAACTTCTTCAGATACTGCCATAATTTTTGGTTCAAATACAGATATTTTTTTTTCAAATGTTAAAATATTTCTATCAACATCATCAGATACTTCATCAATAATTTTAGAAATCATTCTATGATTTTTGTCCAAGATGTTAATATTTTCGTCTAAAGTTTTAAATTTTTTATCATAGGTACCAATTTGATTTTTTAAATTAGTTGAGTTAGTTTTAATTTCCTGATTTATAATTTTAAGTTCAGGTTCAACCTTTGCAAATGTTGAATTAATTTTTCCCATTGAAACTTTAGATTCTTCGATATTTTTTTTAATATTAGCAGAATCAGTTTTAATTACATCAATATATTTTAAAATAACTTCATCTGTGTCTTTTAAATGTGAAACTTCATCATTAATTAAATGATATTGGTTTTTAATATCATCAATTTCAGCTTTAACTAAAGCATAATTATCAGAAGTGTTAGCAGTATCGGCTGGTTTTGGGATTTGAGTTTGATTATTTGTACCAGTATTTGTAGTTGTGTTTGTTTCCAAATAAGAATTAAATAATTTTGTCCAATCAAATTCTCCTGACATAATTTTAATTATTATAATAACTAACAAAAAATTAATTAAATTAATTATTTTTTTGTTAATAAAAAAACTACGTAATTTGTTAAGTATTCCTTATGACATTAGAGGTATTTTTCAATTGATTCGGGCATTTCTTTGATATCCATTTTATAAAAATGCTTCATCTTATTAAATGTTTTAACATCAGTAGGGTCTGACATTTTGACCATGGTAATTGCTACACCTTTTTTATCAAAACGTCCGCAACGACCAATTCTGTGTACATAAGTTTCTTTGCTAAGTGGTAAGTCATAGTTAATAACCATATTAACTTGAGGAATATCAATACCACGAGATAACAAGTCAGTAGTTAAAAGTAAACGAGTTTTACCATCACGGAAATCTTTAACAGTGTTATCACGTTCAGTTTGATTCATATTAGAATGAATTACAGTTATGGGAAAATTATTTTGTTTAAGATTTTGTTCAAGCCATTCGACTTTTCTAATTGTATTGCAAAATATAATTGCTTGAGATGTTGACACTAAATTATACAAGTCTAATAAAGTATCAAATTTTAATTCTTCAGTTTCCACATCCAAATAAAATTGACTAATCAAGTCAACAATTACTTCGTTATTTTTAAGTAAAACTTTAATTGGGTCATGAGTAAATTTTTTACTGGCATTGAATAAATTCATTGACATAGTTGCGCTAATAAGTACAACTTGAATGCCACTTGGTGCTTTATCTAAAATATTTTGAAGTTTTTCATTAATTCCATCGGCTAATAATTCATCTGCTTCATCAAGTACAATAAATTTAATTTTATGAATATTAATTTTTTTTTCGGTAATCATATGGTAAATTCTACCAAGAGTTCCGATTACTAATGATGAAGTTTTAAGCTCATTACGATTTGAATTAACATCAGTACCACCAACACATTTTGCAATTTTAAAATTGGTATATTTTGCTAAATTACTAGCAACATCACAAACTTGGTCGGCTAATTCTCTAGTTGGTGTGATAACAATACCTTGACAACCAGTTTCAGCAGATTCTAGACGATTCATCACGCCAAGTAAATATGTTGCTGTTTTTCCAGTACCAGATTGAGATTGTAAAATACAATCTTTACCAGTGTTGATTGAACCAATACCTTTAATTTGGATTTTTGAAGGTTGGGTAAATCCATGTAAGTAAACCCCTTTAAGTAAGTCTGCATTAAGATTAAGACTATCGAAATTATCTAATTCTGTGTTATTGTCCATTGTTAATATATAACCTAACACTCTCTTTAAGTATTTTTTGCATTTTTTTTCAATTCACAATAAATTTGATTTTCTCCACCAACATGTTTAACGACTGGTTTAAATGGTTGTTTACATATGGCACATTTACTATAAGTTTTGAACCATGCGTTAACTTGAGGATTTGAACAGTCAAAACAAGTCGCACATGTTTCACATTCAAAATATTCATTGCCAATGGTTTCATAACTAATTGCACAGATTGTATTTTTAAGTTCAGGCTTAATAATTGGCTGGTCAATATCTAATTGTGTAATAAGGAAACTATGTAGAACTAATAGATTTGATAATTTTTTTGTACTAGAAATGAAATTATTATTGGCAATATAAAATGCTGGAATATTAATATTACCAACAAAATACTCGGTGTATGTTTGCAAATATTTGTGTTTATTAATGGTGTGGACAATTGGTTTTGCTAATTCAATTAATTTAACTTTGTTATAAAATTTTATTTTATCTGGGTTTCCAATATATTTTTCAATTAGTTGGTTATAATATTTTTTTACTTTACACATTTGGTTAATTTTATCACGAATATTTTGTGGATAATTTTTTTGGGCCCGAGTGAACATATTTGATTTTTTTATTTTTGGTTCTTTAACTTGGATATAATTTGGTTCAGGTTTGGGTTTTGTAAATTGAAATTGTGAAAAACTATTTGATTGTTTACTATAGTTGGGTTTTTTAATTTTTTTATAGAAAAATTGGGTTTTCTTTGATTTTGACCCATAAGTCCAATTTATATCTAGGTTGCCCTGTAAATATATATCCATTGCTCCATACGCTACCAACTGCATTAATCCTCCCATTGGTATTTTTTAAATTATAAAAGCGCTAAAACTTTAAATTGTTTTAAATATTGGCTAAAACCAAAAATGAGGTCTTTTTGATTCAAGCAATTTTTTAATTTCAAATTTAAAAAAAAATTGAATTCCTAATTCAAAAATCTAATTGTCAGGATATATATCGATTATGAAAAAAACAAATTATTCTTTAGTGTCCCATACTAATCCTGAAGAGATTACAATGGATAAAGTAAATATAGGCCCCAAAGGTTTAGTAAAATATTCCCATCCTCAATATGGCAAAACCCACGTGTTAGTTTTGAGAATGCCAGTTTGTACTTTAGATAAGTATCCAATTGATCATTATGCTGCGCCTTGGAAAAATCCAGACGAAAAAATCCCGGTAAATTTGAAAATACCGATTACAGAGGCCTTTTGTAAAAATCCATTTTACATATTTATACAAAATGTTTTAGAAAAATATGGAACCAAATCAAATGGGAAAGCAAAATATCCAGTTTACGATTCATCAAAAGAATCAAATTATCTTAAAATTAAAAACATGGATTGGTTTAATTCATATACTGTTACTGAAATTATTAATGAAGAAGATATTAAAATAAAAACCAAACAACATAAACCATCTACTATTGTGGATTTATATAGTATTTTTTCTCAAGGATTTCAAGTGATACCATTTGTAATGCTTTATTTTCATAAGACATCTGCTGGTGATTTTGTAACATTAAAACCAGTTAAATTTTATATTGGTAAAAATATAACAATGGAACAAATTGAATACATAAGTAAAAAATCTAGATATATTCCAGTACCAAATTCAGATTATTTTGATTCTAATCAACAAGCTAGACCTGTGTCATTAACAGACTTTTTAGGTTTTATTAAAGACGAAGAACAAAATGATACACGAAAAATTGATGAAATTGATATAATATGTTAAAAAATTAAGGTTATTTTATTTATGTCTATATATTGATATATCTTATGCAAAATTGTCTTAAATATATGATGCTAATAATATTAAAAAAAATTGATTTAAATATATATTGAAGTCAACCTTCTTATATAGTAATGGCCTCTAAATCAGCAAAAGAAATGACTACTAATTACTCAGATGTCGATGTATCCAGACTTGGTTTTACCGACTTAGAAGAAAACACTCGTTCTAAAGGACAAAAGATTGCTTATCCTCGTTATGACCATCCTTCTCACGGTTCCGACTCTCCTCTTTTCATTCAATTCCCTTGGGTTAATCTAAACTCTTATGGTATTCCTCGTCTCGGCGAATATTATTCTGATGATTCTCAACGTGCATTTGTAAAGATTCCTCTTGACCAATCTATTCCTGAAGTTAAACAATTCAGTGAACTTCTTCAAGCAATTGACGAAAAACTTGGTTCTGATGAATTTAAAGAAAAGATGTTTGGCACTAAAGCCAGCAAATACGAATATCAACCAATTTATCGTCTTCCTCAAGAAGAAGACGAAGATGCCAAGAAAGACCCTAACAAGAAAGATTACGGTCCTCGTCACCCTTACATGAAACTCAAGATTGATACTACTTACCCTGAAAACAAAGTTAAGTCTATTGTTTTTACTTCAGTTCCCAGTGCAAACGGCAAACGCACTCGTACCAAGGTAGAAGGTATTAGTACTGTAGATGATATTGCATCTCATATTTGTTTCATGAGTAAGATTCGTCCTATTGGTCGTCCCGTTAAACTTTGGGCCCAAGCTCCTAACAAGAAAGACCCCACTTATGGTCTTACTTTCAAGATGGCTAAGGTAGAAGTTGAACCTCCTTCCAAATCAAATTCAAATGTTAAACAATATCTTGAATCGGATGCTTTCCTTGATTCAGACGATGAATCTGAAACTATTGAAACTGTTAAAGCAGTTACTACAAGTAAACCTGTTACTACATCCAAGGCTCCTGTCAAACAAGTAGCACAAGTTGATTCAGATGAAGAATCTGAACAAGAATCAGGAGATGAATCTGAAGAAGAAGTTGCCAAGCCTGTTACTAAAACCAAGGCTCCTGTTAAGCAAGTTGCTCAAGTAGAATCAGAAGATGAATCTGAAGAAGAAGAAGTTAAACCTGCTAAAAAGCCTGCTGCCAAAGCTGCTCCCAAAGCAACTACTGGTAAATCTAAAAAGGCAAGTGCTTAAGTAATTATGCAAATACTCAATTAATTTATTCTAACTCTTAATATTTTTTAATTAAATTTAAATCTTTTAAATCTATTTAAGGAATATTTATTTATATAAGTCATATAGAGTATGAATTATCAAGAACCCTTACGTACGAGTAATGTTGATTTTTCAAAAATTGTTTATCCAAAAACAAGAGCTAATCAAAATAAGAAAATTATTTTAGTAAAATATAATGAAAGGTCCAAGCTAAAAAATTTTGTTTTCCAAACTCCAACTCTTTTAAATATATCCAAACCAGTGTTTTCAAATGGTTATGCAGAAATTGAAGTTGCTCTTGTTGGAAAAGAAAAAGGCAAAGTAAATAAATTTATCAAGTTTTTAAATGAACTTGAAAACAAAGTTAAATCAGATGCCCAATACAATGGGTCTGCTTGGTTTAATATTGATGATGAAAATCAAACTGTTAACTTTCAAAAAATTGTAAGAGAATCAGACGATTATACCAATGGAACTATTAAAATTAAAATAATTAAAAACAATGATTTTGAAACCATGGTACAATTAAATAATAACAAACGTATTGGAATAGATGCAATTCCAGAAGATGCATGGTGTAAAATGATATTGGAATGTTATGCAGTTTGGATTAATGCTAATAATGATTTTGGACTTTTCTTCAGACCTGTCCTTGTTTCATTTACTCCAAGAGAAAAAGAAGTATATAATTACAAATTTATTGAAGACTCTGATGATGAAAATGATAATGATAATGTATTTGAGATTCCAGATACTGAAATTAATGCAAATATATTTATGAAAATAGATCCAAGAAATAAAAATAAAACTAAAACAAATGAATCTACATCTCAATTAGATTTACAGGAACTTGTTGCACAATTAGAATCAGATAACGAACAAGTTAATACATCTGATATTAAACTATCAATTATTAATGTTCCAGGAATTAATACCAATAAAAAAGATAATATTCTTGACATTAATATTAAAGACAGACACTTTTCAGAAAGTACAAGCTCTGATTCAGAATACGATAGTTCCAGCTCTGATGAAACTAGTAATGACCGTTTAGTTGATGCGGAAACTTCTGAGAATTAATTTTTTAAGTGATTAATAATTTCAAATAATTATTTTATTAAACATTTAAAGACATTTCGATATTATATAATATATTGGTACTTAAGATGACTGTCTTAGAATCCACAAGATTAAACCAAGAAGTTTTTAAAAATATTCAAATTACTTCTCAAGAAAACATGATTATGAAATCATTAGAAAAATTTTACGAAACTCCTGAAAACATTTCACTATTTATTCCTATTGTAAATTCCGAATCAAAAATATCAATTAGACTAATTGATCATTTTGTTACAAAATATTCAAAAACAAATAAAATTTCCTATAAAATAAAAGAGAATGACACAGAATTATCTTTTAATGTTCATACATCATATAAACAACAATTAAAAGCATATCAAAAAAGACATTTTGATCCATTTAGTCGCGGTGATAGAATTCCATATTTTATGGATGAATCCTGTGTAATTACAACTATAGGTCAATTAAATTTTTTCAGATGGTTTATATCAAAAAAGGTATATGAGTATATTTTATCAAATCACGAAGTTATTGAAAATGATATGAATAGAAAAAATAAACAAGACAAAAAGAAAGTTAAAAAAGAACAAAAAACAAAAAGACCAGGCAAAAATCATATCCAATCAAGTCAAACAAGCACATCAATATCAAGTTATAAACAACCTAACCAATTAGGCGTAATGTCATTTGATGCACCAAAAACCGATAAAATTATTGTTAGTTTTTCGTTTATGTAATTCCAATTAATACTAAGTATTAATTAGAATCAAATAGTCCCTGTTTATTATAATACCCCATATATTCCCCCCTTATATATACTAAACCAATATACTAAACCAATATAATAAAAAAAATTGATAATTAAATATATTGTTGAAATGGACATATATAGTAATGCCATCTAAGAATAATAAAGTTAAAGAAACAGTTAAAGCCGAAGAATCTACTTCTAAAAAGGCAACCAAGAAAGTAGCCGAAGAATCTGATTCTGAAGAAGAAGTTGTTCAACAAACTCAAACCAAATCTAAGGCCAAGGCAACTAAAAAGGCTGCAGTTGTTGAAGAATCTGACTCTGAAGAAGTTGAGGTTCAAGCTGAAGCCGAAGTTGAAGCTGAATCTGAAGACGAATCTGATGATGAATCTGAAGAAGAAGCTGATGCTGCTGATGCTAAGGGTAAAAAGAAGGAAAAGAAACAAAAAGAATCTTTTGAAGACTTAACCAAGCGCATTGACACTCATCGTACTGAAATGAAAAACATTGATAAGGAAATTAGTGAACTTGAAAAAACTCTTAAAACCAAAGAAAAGGAACGCAACGAACACGAACGCCAACTTAACAGCGCTCTTAAACTTCTATCCAAGACTCACTCTGATGAAGTTACCAAGGCACTTAAGGAACGTCCTAAGCGCAAGGGTAATGTAAATGGAGGCTTCAACAAGGAACAACCTGTTCCTGAAGTTCTCCGTTCATTCCTTGGTCTTGCTGAAGGTGCCGCAATGGCTCGCCCTAAAGTAATGAGTGCTCTTAATAACAAGTTTACTGAACTCAAACTTAAAGACGGACAAAACACTACTCTTGACAAGGCCACTGCTAAGGCTCTTGGACTTGGAAAGACTGGTGAAGGTAAAGTAATTAAATTTACTGAATTCCAAACTTTCCTTGCTTCATTCTATCCTAAAGCTGAAACTGAAGTAAATATCTAAGGTTATTAAAATCCAAATTATTTTATTAAATTAAATTATATTAACCAATACTATTTAATTTAACTTTTATTTTATTCTAATGTAATTGTAGCAGCCGATACATTATGATATTTGTAGAATTACATTCTAATGTAATTGTAGCAAAGACATTCGCGAAGATTCCAACTTTATAAATGGTTTTTGAACAAATCCAATTCTTAATATTTTGGTTAAAACTTGGTCGTAGTCATTTAACTCGTCTAATTTATTTTCCATAAAATATTTAAATAACATATATTTAAAAATATAATATGACATGGCTGGTGTAGATTGATTAATGTTTCCAATTGTTTTATATTGCCAAGAACCTAAATTAAAGTGTGCATTAAGCGCCATTGCTTGGTTTTCAACAAATGATAACTCTATTTCAAGCAATGACTTAATTGGTAGCCTTGTAACCACAGATAAGTATATTAAATGATAAAATATAGCATAAAAATCAGTTTTAGCTTCATAAAAACTAGTTGGTCCATTTATTTTAATTTTTGTTGTAAAATTAACATCTCTTGAATCCATATCAAAAAAATGAATCATTTCGTGTAACAATACCTTTTCAAATTCCTCATGTCTCCAAACAAAAATAATATTTTCATGAAAATCAGTGTAACCGCCATTTACATGTGTAACTTGGATTTTTTGTTTTGATTCAGGAAAGAATCTTTTTAAATTAGATAGCACAACATAAATATCTAAAACTTTATTAGTGTTATTAGATTTGTACTTTAAATATTCTCCAACATAAACAAGAAATTTTAACCTCTTGATTATTTTTTTAATATTTTTATCGGTTGTTTTTAAGTATAATTTATTATCAGAACTATTTACAAGGTCGGGATTGATTTCTTTGTCTAATGGAGTTTTCCAAGTTAGTTTAAATGTTTTATCCAAATTATCCATATCAGAATTTAAATTTTTACTATCAACCCATTGGACACCAGAATATTCAAGTATTTTTTTATTAGTTAATTTTAATTCATTACCATCAAGTTGATTTATTGTAATAAATAATTTATTTCTATGTATAAAATTTTTAATGTTAGTTCTTTCATTTTTAATTGCAATTAACAATTTATTTGATTTATCAATATTTGTTTTATTGTTTTTAAAATGTTTAATGTTTTCAATCGTAAAATCTGACCAAGACATTATAATTAAACTTTTAATTATAATATATTGGAAATTTATTTATTATCTGGAAAAATTAGGAAAAATATTGTTTGAGCAAATTAGCTTTTTCAGGAGTATCTTCGTAATCAAGAAATAACTTTATACCCAAGTTATGTTCTGATAATTTAATGTTTGTGTTTATATTATTTCCCATGCCATTTGATAAATTAATCAAATAGCCATCTCTACTTGGAACCCAATTTTCTATATCAATAATTTTGTTTTCTCCTAAATCCAAATGAATATCTAGTCCATAAATTAACTCGTATAGACTCATTGATTGTTCAATTAATATAACATTTTCATCCCAAATTAAATTGTTAGGCAAGTTTAATTTAATTATTAGATTTCCGTAATCTCCATTATCCATATCACCTGCACCAACAAAAACCACATATGGTTTTGATAAATTAAATACAAATGTTGAAGTAATTGATTCATCTTCCATATTTCTCTTAATTTTAATTTTTCTTTTATTATTATTGGCAATATCACCAAGTTTTATATTCAAGTCTATTTTAATATCAAGCTTATTTACTTTTTGAAAAGATATCGGCAAATGATAAAAATATTCAGCACAAGTTGTATCAAACATATCCATATCAGACTCAGAACAGTTAGTGATATTATTAAAATCTTTCCTAGGAACGATGCCTTTTGTAAAAAATGACAATAACTCTCCCACATTAAGCGCACGAAAAAAATTCGCAAAATTTTTCTGTAAATAATCAAAATCTGTTTTCTCCAAGTTTATTCCATACTTTTTAAGCTCGGGTAAATTAATATTTTCTTTTATAATTTTTTCAAGTATTTCTACAAAACTTGATTTATCTGTTTGATTCATTTTTTGGTATTCAAGTCTTGATTTTGGGTTTATTAATATTTCATAAGCAGATTGAATACGTTGAAAATGTTCAGCGGCTCCTTCTGACTTATTTCTATCTGGATGGTATAACTTAACAAGCTTTAAGTAAGATTTTTTAATTTCTACTTCAGAAGCATTTGGTTTCAACTCTAATATTTCATATAATTCCATTTTTCTTATTCTATTATATATATTTAAAACTTTAATCTTTATATTAAATATATATCAATATTATGGAAAATAATATTTTTGTTAAAATGAAAAGGGATAAATTTAACCCAGACGTTGAAAACAAACTTAAAGGAAAGGAAGTTGAAAGAGATAAAACTAAATTCGACTTAACTACTTCCATTTATAATCCTATTACAGGTGTTGTTCCAACACAAATTAGATCAAATAATGATTTAATATTAGAAAAAGATTGTGCTTATTCAACCAATGATATTAAAAAATTAATAATAGAAAAAGCAAATGAACGCGCAAGTCAAGATATTCAATATAAACCAGTTCAAACCAAGGTTATAAATAATAATCCTCAAGGCAATTCTAATATTAGTCAAAATAACCATTCAAACCAAGATAATTATCAACAACAATCTCGTACAAATTATATTGAAACTTATGAAGAATTAAAGAGAGGTTCATCAAATATGAAAAATGAGCAGGCAAAATCTGTTAATCAAAATAAAGAAAAATATAATAATATACTTGACGGACTTAAAGACTTGGGTATTATTAAATAATAATGAATTTACCGGTGTCAATTGACGAAGCAGAAATATTTTCAACTCTAATAAATAAAATTAACAAAACCCAAGCTAATCTTGAAAAAATACATGCACATACACTAAATTTCGATAGTGAAAAAAATATTGCTTATTTGGAAAAATTAAATGAACTATCTACAATGATTAATAATTTAAATTCAATATCAGAAGACTTGTATGATGAATTTATTTTAGGATTACCTAATAATGCTTTATCAAATGAAGAAAAAGAAAAAAGACAATTATTAATAAATAATAAAAAAATATATAACACTTTTGCTCCCTACATGTTATATATGGGAGTAATTTTACAAAACCAAAATTCACCAGTAGAATAAATATTTAGTTTAGTTTTATAAAAATAAAATTCTTCACAAAATTAAATGGACGACAAAAAAGACAAAATAGTCGATTGGAAGAATTATTATTCATCTATCGATAAAAATACTTTAAATAATCTTTGTTCCAACACAAATATAAAAAATTTAATTTACTTGTCATCACAGGTAGACTTAAATCCATTTAATAAAAAAAATAAGAAATGGCAACTTAAAAATAAAGAAAAAATAATTAAGGAATGTGAACAATACAAAAAAAAAGAGATTAAGGAATTTTCTTACACATTATCAAACTTAGCTAAATTGGGTTCTAATAATACTTCTGATGTGAAAAACATATGTAAAAATTATGAGGAAAAATTAGATAACATAGACAAAATAATAACATGCGCAAACAATATCACAGTTGATAATTTTACAAATAAAAATCATCAAACCCAAATTTCCAATGGAATTGAAGCAAAAGAAGCAAAAAAAACAAAAACAACATATTTAGTAGAACACGAACCAAACTCTCTATCAAATATAGTTAGTTTTGATATTATTGGAGGCAATCAAGAGGAACAAAAACAAATAAAACAAAAGGTTAATTATTTTAAGGAAAGTAAAGAACCTAAGAAAGAAGAACCCAAATCAACCTTGAAAATTAGTGTTATGAAAAGCATAAAATCACCATCTGAAAGTTCAGAAAATTCAGACTATTTAGAATGCTATGGAAACTGCTAAAGCAATTTTTTCCAATTTGAATTATATAAAAACTTTATAAGAATTTATATAATTAATTATATGTTTCGATGAATTCCTTAACACTTTCAAAATCTCTTGGGCCAACATATTCGATTGCTTTACCGCCGGCTTTTAAAATAAGTGTAGGGAATCCTTCAATATTATATTGTTTAATTTCGGCAGCGTTTTCATCTGAATCAAACATAACAAAATCAACTTTTGATTCCATATTAGATTTTAGGTTATTCCAAGTTGGTTTAAAGTCTCTGCAATGAGGACACCATTCGGCTTTAAACAAGTATAGAGTAGGTTTGTCTTGTTTATTAGCACCTCCAGTCATGGATAATTTCATCAATCCTTTTTCTTTAGATTTTAATTTAAGATATTTTGCTTTATATTTTAAATATTTATCCTGGTAATTCATATATTATTATATTAGATAAATATTTTTTATACTGTAAAATAATGGAACAAAATAAAACCTTAACAACAAATAATACATCACAAACAGAAAAAACCATTACAATAAATTCTAATGGTGTTGTTCAAGAATCAGTTAAACCAAAAAGTTTTTCTTTAGATAAATCGTCTTTATTAATTATTGTATTATTGTTTATGTTTTCATCAAAATTATGGGATATTGCATGGGATATTGGTAAATCATTATTATATATTATTATAATTTTATATTTGATAAGTTTTGTTAACCAAGACTTGGCTGATAACATTAAAAGTATAATACATGATTTTACCAATGTTAATTCAAGTAATAATTTTGTTACTGACTTATTTGCAAAAATTTCCGGACAAGTTAAAAATATAATAAATATTGGTCAAGTAACTGGGATAGATAATCTTGTACAAGGATATTCAAAACCAATAACACAAGCCCCTGTTGAACAAACCAAATCTGTCCAACCTACACAACAAGCCCAACAAGCCCAACAAGCCCAACAAGTCCAAGCAACTGAAAAATTTAAATCTGTTCCAAACCCAAATATTTATGATGGAATAGATAATTTATCAAGTAGCAATACTAAAAATTTGTCAAATTCATTAAGGTCAAGTTCAAAAAATATATTTGGATAAACTTTGTAAATAAATAAAAATAATTTGGAAAAACTTTAACTTAATAAATAAAGAGAATCAGTTATCACAATGTCTCTGATTAGTTTTTCTTGATATCCATCTAAGGTATTTAGTAACTTTGCATTATTAAATATTTTAGCAATTGATTCTATATTTTTCATTAAATTAGACACTCTTAAAATTGTCTTTATAAAATTACCCTGGAATCCATCAAATTGAGAAGAAATATGTGCCCATGATAAACCCTCAGCCCATGATTTAACAGAATTAAATGTTGACAAATCAAGCGACCATGATAACCAGGTTGGATATGGCAGCTTATTATTTAGTTCCGTCTCTTTTGTAGCATAAGATTCAACATGAACTTCTAGCCCACGTAAAATTTCTTTGCAAGATTCATTACAAATTAAATCATCAATGTAAATTTCACCTGGTGATTTTGACTCCGCAAGAAATATACTTAGTACTCCTGCAAGTTCAGGGAAGGACAAATCATCAAAATAATTTGATTGAATTAATTCACCAAGCAAGAATGGATTGCATTCATTTGTTTCTGAAATAATCTTTCCAATTTTACTTAATTTATAGTCTGGTGTTACGTATCCAAATTCAAATAAAAAACCAAGTATATGCTCAATTTGAATTGGAATCTTGTTTTGTCCTGACTGAAAATTAATTTCTAATTCTTTAACCTTGTTTTTCCACATATGATATTCCTGAATTTTACTCAAGTCTTGTCCAGGAATTTGTTTAAGTATTTGAGCTTTTTCTTGAAGCAACTTCTTTTCAGTTTTTGGTGCCAATCTAAAAATTCCACCAAATGGTTTCAGTTTATTTTCAACTTCTTGAAGTTTAACATATGAATTTAAAACTTGTTCATTCAAATCAAGTGACTTTTCCATCATACTTATTTTTCCAACCAATTCATTATATTCATTAGTTATGGCTGCAAGTACAGCAGAATCTTGAAGATGAAATAGAGACTTTTTACAATTGGAAATAACATGAGCATTTATAACATCCAAATTAATGTCTGGAGACTTTTCAAGTAAATAAGATGTTTGTTTTAGCACATAAACAGGATCAATTGAAAATTTTGAAGATATTTTTTGGGGTGATGACATAATCATAGTTTTTGCTTCAGCTTCTGTCATAAAGTTCACTGTTGGTAAAATTACAACATGTCCGACTGGATCTTTACCTCTGCGACCAGCACGACCTGCCATTTGACCATACTCTTCAGGTCTCAAGTTTCTTTTAGAACTTGCCCCGTCAAATTTGTTTAATTGACAGAACACAACTGTTTTGGTTGGCATATTAACACCCATAGCAAAAGTTTCAGTAGCTAGGAGAACCTTAATTAAACCTTGAGAATAAAGTATTTCAACTACTTCTTTTAAAATTGGAATCATTCCCGAATGATGAATACCAATACCATTGGATACTAACTTGAATAACCCAATCCAGTCTTCTGATGTTTCATAAAGCTTATTATAATGATGTAAATGTTTATTCCAAATTTTACGTATAGCAGCTTGTTCTTCTGGTGTAGTAAAATTCCAAGGAATTTTTTTAGCATATTGTTCAAGTAATGACCTGTTAAGTAAAAATACATTACACGGTGTCATATCATTATCGTACAAGTGTTTGATACAGTTAAAAAATGTATCAATTGAATATTGATGTTTGGCATAGTATTTATTAATATCAGCTTGGGTTTTAGACCAAACACCTTCTTTCCAACCATTGTCCCCATACAAAAAATAACCAATAGACCCAACAGTTGGTACATGGTCATTATCTTTTTGATGTTTTTGGAACCATATCCCGTGTTGCAAAGGAACTGGTCTAGCATTTGTGGTTGTGAGATGACAAGGTATTTGTTTAAGATTACCAACCCATTTACACATTTCTTCAGCACCCGTAATTGTTGCGCTTAACATAACCAATTGAATAGAAGCAGGTAGATTAATAATTATTTCTTCCCATACTTTTCCTCTTTCTGGATTATTAATAAAATGTACTTCATCAAGAACAACACAACCTACATCGTTTGGATTAAATGACCATTCGTAAATTTCATCGTCATATTTTCTAAGCAAGCTGTTTCTAAGAATTTCCGCAGTCATAATTAGTAGGTCACCAAGTGGATTAATTTTAATGTCTCCAGTCATGATACCAATTGTTTTATCTGGAAATTGTCCTGACTTGATTAACTGGTCAGAAAATTCAGCAAATTTTTGATTTGATAGGGTTTTAATTGGGGAAGTATAAACTACTTTTTTTCCCTCAGTTAAACACTTGGCAATAGCATATAATGCTAGTACAGTTTTTCCAGACCCGGTGTGTGCAGTAACTAACACATTTTCATTTTTAGCAATGGCATTGGCACCATGTAATTGAAAGTGGTCTAACGGGTAAGGAAATTTAATGTATTCTGGTGGTTCAGGACCAGTGTATTGGTTTTTATGTATGTAATATAATGTTTCCATTAATAATTTTACTATTAGAATAATAATAGTAAAAATATCAATTTTTTTAATTAGAATAATATAATTAGAATAATTTTTCAATGTCTGCACAACCAGTCCAAAATTTTAACATAAACAAAATTTGGTGTCAAGTCAGAATTAGAACTTGGTACTAACACACAATGTTCGGATTCTGGTAATATCACAATTTCTTTATCAGTTGATTTAATTTTATTATAAACCCCAATGGATCCATTTGGTGTTGTAATTTTATCACGCAGCCCATGAAATAAAATAATTGGAATGGAAATTTCAGAAACATTTTCTGGTATCCATAAACTAACTTTAAACAATTCTCTAACTGTGCACAATCTTAATGGTCCTCTAAAACCATAAGGACAAGAATTTTTTGCTTCAATAAAATCCTTATTAACTGTGGTTTCCGACCCTAATTTTTTTGTTGTTAAGGCCAATTGTAAATTTGGAAAAATTCTACTGACTCCTAATAAAATTTGTATCATCCAAGGACTGGGTTTTAAATGGTCATCTATTCCACATAAAGGACTTAATAAAATTATTCCCTTAATACACGACAAATATGTTTGTTCAATAATATATTTCAAACATACAGCACCTCCCATTGACTCCGCACAAATATATATATTTGTGTCTGGATATTTTGAATTTATATGAGTTACAACATTTGATAAATCAATAATTAAATCAGAAAATTGTCCAATACTACAATTCAATCCTTCGCTTTTTCCATGACCGTAAAATTCAAATCCAATCGATTTATAACCAAACTTGGAAAAAAAATTATCACGTGATTCAAGTTCATCTAAATTATCATAAACAAATTGAAAATGTGAACCAACCCCATGCACATGTAAAATAATTCCTTTGCAATCAGTAATTTCAACTCCTTCAATAACATTTATTTTTCCATTTTTTGATTTAATAAAATATTCAATCATTTAAATTAAAGTAAGATTTTATTTTTTCTAGTTTTCCCCATGGTGTTTTTATAGTATTTATTTAATTAAAAAGAATTTGCTTTTTTATAACAAAGCCAGTAAGCGTTTGATAACATTGAATCCAATTCCTTTTCGCTAGTTATTTCAGAAACAGATGAATCATTAAAAAGATACCATTTATTATCAGTGTGTTTACCAACATAAACGTAATGACCTCCATTAAGACCACCAGAATGAATAACTGCTCCTTGTAATGTATTACCGTGACGCCATTCTTTGTTAATGGCAATAGGTTGTGTATTTTTTTTAATTCTTCTGCCTTCTTGACTATAACGCTTTAACCAAACAAATAAATATTTCGGCCATTGAGAAACTTCACTGCGTTTTGATGCAACACGTTTATCGTTACATTTTTCGCAAAAGTATTTATTATCAGATTCTAATTTATCAGAACCTTTGTACATTCTATAGGCATCATCAAGACTGGCGCAATTAGAATCAATATCCAAGAGTAAAAAGTTATTATACTCTTTTCGATTATAAATAGATAAACAAGAACGAAGCTTGCATTTGATTCGAACATTAAATTCAATTCCAAATATTGGCCCGACACCTTTGGAGTTTGGATCTTGTTTTTTAATCTCTTCATCAATTGTGTCTAACAAATAAATAATAAATTCAGTCGAGTCCTGTTGTGCAAAACCAACAAAAATATCCTGTTTTTGCTCTACAATTTTTTTAATTTCTACAGGTGCAATTGGTTTGGAATCAGAAGAATAATACTCCATAATAAAGTTTGATAAAGTTTGTAAAATTTGGGAACCAGATGCATACTTCATTATTAGAGAGCAAAATTCTTCGTTTTGAATTAACATTTGAAGGCCTGAATTTAGGTAACATGTATTTCCTATATTAATAAATCCTTTCATTATAATAGGTTATATTAAATTAAGCAGTGGAACTATCAATATTTTTTCTTTTGGCAAAAACCCTGGTTTCGTACAAACCCTAAACCTAATTTTGTCCCCGCGTCGGGCAGAGTGATTTGGCACAAAATATTCTCCAACTTTTTTTTCTAAATTTTTTTCCCCGGTAAAATCTTGTACCAGATAATTAAACTTAAAATCCCACATTTTTACTCGGGTAAATCCTAATTCCTTAAAATATACTGTCCAACGATTTCCAGTATTTGAATAAACCCATCCATCAAGTTCAATCGATTGATTTGGTTCTAAATTTAGTTTATTTATTCTTTCTAGCAGGTTAATTTCATGATGAAACTTTTTGGTATTGGTATCTAACTTATTTATTATGGAAATATCCAGTCCATATGTACTAGCCAAATAGTTAAAATTAATGTTGTATGTTAAACACCAATGAATCAATGCATCAACTATTCTTCTAATTGGGGATGTAAAATGAATATAGTTATAAATTCCAAGTCCCTGATGATAATTTTCATCCTGACCAATTTGATAAGTCGCAGATTCTAATTGCATATTGGCAAAAGCATTTGCAACTTCTTTATCTTCCATTTCTACCATTTCTTCATTTTCTGTCAATGCACAATTAGAATTTGTGGTTGGTTGGGTTTGGGTTTGCATTTGCATTTGCAAGGTGATTCGGTAGGGAACATTTAGTTCTTTTACTCGGTCAGATTTACCTAGATAATTATTTGCGAGAACCATCCAATAACTAACAAGTTCATGAGTATCCATTGATGGATTTCCTGATAATGTTTTTGTAATGGTATAAAAATCATTGATACATGTTATACTTAAACAATTTGAATAATTTACTGCATGAGTATTGGTTACAAGCGATGGGTAATGTAGAAAACTTGTTACTTTGCTAGTTAATTTGTCAATAACAAATTCCATGGTATATGCAGGTCTAAGTGCGCCAGCGAGTAAACTTGATGCTTTGGTAATTTCATCACCCCATAAATTTGAGTTAGGTTGTATGGGTTCTTGATACAAAGTACTAAATGCTGTTTTAGCTCGGGCAACCAAGTCCGCTTCACTAAGCCAATATGTTGGTTGTGCAATATGAATTTTAATATTATATTCGCTAAAACTTTCGGACCAAGACATTGCATCATCAATATCAATACAACCAGCAGGATCAATTGAAAACACTGTTTCATTAATAACTTTTCTTTCAAACCCATCTGATGTTTCATTTGGATTTTTAACTGGTTTATATTTGCATTCCTTTCTATGAATCCCATAGTTCCATTGTAAAGTTGGAATCAGATTAGTCAAACCCATTGGTCCTATAACTTGAACAATTTCGCCACGCGGTAAGCCTTTAGTCCATTGGCAAAATTTAAATGTGATAATTAATTTTCCGGTTTGTTTACCACTGTAAGAAATTAAAAAATATGGTAATTTAGAATTAAAAGGAGATACTTGATATATAGTACCTCCAGAAGAAGTTTTTCCAAATTTAACTTGTTGTGAAGTTGAAAAATATCCAACTAATATACTTGTTCTAATTGGACTTGTCACAATGTCCCATTGGGAAGTTTGGCTATTAAATTGAACAATATCCCCATCAAATAAGCACGGTTGAACCAATTGACATTCTGGAACGGTTGGATTTGATAAACTAGCCAATACCATTTGGTTATCTATTATTTTAACAATTTTATGATTTGAATCCATTAGCCGATTGATTAATTATACCTGGTTATTAAAATTTCAATATTTCCCATTGGCTATTGGAAAAAATTGGAAAAAATTGGAAAAAATTGATATATTCTCTATCTGTTATAATGACTGATTTATCTAATGCCCTTAGTTTTTAAACTCGTTGGATATACTGCTGATAAAAAGCATTATGAAATTAAAGACCCATTCAATGGCCCAATTAATCTAAAATTACTATTTGAACTTTACAAAGTATGGGGTTTAACAGATGAGGAAATTTCCAATATTAAATTTATTACTGATTCCGAACAAATTAAAAATCCTGAAAAAAGTTTTCTTGTTAAAGACGATGAAGATCGTGTAATTTTTGTGTTTACATCAAATGCAAGTATTAGACAAAAACTTCATGAAATTTTTATTAGGGAAGGCAGTGAGGTACAAATTGGAACCAAAACTTCCACATCAAACACAACAAATTATACCCATGAAGCTCCTGTTACTTATGCACAAGCCGCTAATCCGGATCCCGAAATTTGTACTCCAATAACCCAAGTAGTAAAACCAGATCCAATTCCTGTTCTAACTCAAGAAGTTGTTGACACAATGAATGTTAAATCGGTAAGTTTATTTGCTGATGAAGATTTTAAACACCTGATTAGTATTTATATGCGTAAGCCTGAATTGTTTTCAATTTTGGCTAAATATGTTCAAAATGGAAATGTTATTGAAGAATCACTTGGCCCTGTCCAAACACCTGATATGCTAGATGACGGGGTTTTGGCAAATTACAAAAAACTTTGTCAAGATATTAAAAATCTTGGAATTACATCATACCCAGATGAAGTCATTATTGGAAAACTTATCAAGTATTCAGGCCACCTGAATTTAACTGTACGTGCACTGCTTTGTGAACAAGCTCAAACCTCAAGTCTATAAGATGGTTTAAAAAAATTGAAAATTTAATTTATATCGACCCTTATTGAGTAGGATTCTAATGTCATATACTATTAATAAGTCTAATAATAATACCTCTACCTCTACCAAGCTTCAAAAGCAGCGTGAAGAACGACAGAAGGCCTATAAAGAAAATAAAGGCAACTGGGAGTTCACTTTCTTTCAAAAGAGACACGATCCTGACCAAGAAGCTAAAATTAAGCTGACTATGAGACCGGCTAATGGTTTCAATCCAGCTAAAATACACCACTACATTAATCCTGAACCAACGCGTGAAGAACTAATCTGTGCTAGAAAGGCACGTGGTGAACAATTAAAATCTGGTGAACAGATTATCTATGACAATTACATTGGTGCTAGAAACAACGCAATCAAAGAAGACTTTGCCGCTGTTAATACCCAAGGTGTTAATGCTCGTGTTTCTACCATTGAAGGTAGAACCAAACGTCTTCTCCACACGCTTGATTTGATGTTGAAGAAGGCTGATAAAGAGATGGTCGCCAATATTTACTTACGATTAAAGGAAGACCAATTTTCTCTTACCCCTGAGCTAGCTACAGAATATTCCAAGCAACTAGCACAAATGGAACAGATTGTGTCCAAGCTGAATTTGATTGAGCTTCAATTTACTCGTTTCCATTCACAGATGCCACCGCTTAACCTTCAAGGGTTCCACAAGTTGGACCAGTGGCAAATTCAAGTTATTGGTAACATTGATATTGACAAGTCAACTATTGTGAATGCGCCAACTTCTGCAGGTAAGTCTGTGCTTTCTGCCTATGTTACTACTAAGGGTCGTGCTTTGTACGTTGTGCCGACAGATGCTCTCGCATGGCAAATGTCTGCTTATATTGGTGGTATCATCGGAAAGAATGTTCCAATTATCACTCGTACTTATCAAACCAATCCTTCACGTGACAAGATGATTGAAATTCTCAACGGGGCCCAAGCAATTGTTGGTACTGCTGATTCAATTCTTGACTACTTGCCTTTTATGACTATTGATTTCAAGTGGCTCGTACTTGATGAAATTCACATGATTGGTAAGCCTGAAGGAAGTGCTATGGAACATATTATCAAAGTGATTCCTAACATTCCAATTTTAGCATTATCTGCTACTATTGGTAACACTGATGAACTTGTCGAGTGGTTCAGACAAATTTCTCCTGCGCAACCAATTGACAAAGTCGTATGTGACAAACGTTTCTTCAACTTACAACGTTTTTACTATGACTCGGTAACTAATGAGCTCAAGTGGCTTCATCCTCTTGCACTAATTGAGGAATGTCAAATTGCTGACGGTTCACTTGGTTCTAAGTCTCTTCAACCTACTCCTCCAAATGCATGGGATTTGGCTATGAAGCTGATGGCAAAGTATTCCATGGGTAATCTTGACCCTAATGTTTACTTTGCCCATGTGCCCCGTATTGAACTAACTGATGCTTACAACTACTTTAACGAATTGATTAAGTTTGTTGTGACCCGTTATCAGTCAGACCCTGATGGAATTATGGAGATTGTGAACCAGTACAAGCACGAAGCATTAAGTGCTTCGAATACAAATCTTATCAATCTGGCATTTAAGCTAAAGTCTGTCGATAAGACACCTGCTATCTTTTTCCAAAAGAACACTTTGGCATGTTTAAGACTTGCTCGCGAATTTGCCAAGCAAGTTGAAGCAGCTGAAGATGCAAAGTTTCCTCGTCTGATGCAAGACCGCTTAAAAGCTATCAAGTCTGCCCGAAGAATTGAAAAGAAACAGAAAGATACTGAAGATTCAAAGGGTAAGACAAGCTCACGTAAGGAAATGAAGCAACTTGTTGGTGGCGTTAAACTAAAGCGTGCCGGTTATCATGATGCGCCCATTGCTTCTGCTGCAAACGTGGAGAAAATCGAAGTAACTGCTCTTCAAGAACCTCATCCTGACTTTATTTTTAACCACCAGCAATACTTTACTGAAAGTGTGGTTGAAGGTTGGGTTTGGGAATTGAAAAAGTATTTCCCTAACACTGGTGACTATTACCACTTCCTAATCAAGTTACTTTGGCGAGGAGTCGGGGTTTATGCCAAAGGTCTTCCTGACCCTTACCTTCGTCTCGTTCAAACTCTTGCATGCCAAAAGCAACTTGGTATTGTTTTCTCTGACCAATCACTTGTGTTTGGTGTCAGCATGCCTTTCAGAACTGTTGTTGTAGTTCGTGATGAAAAGCTTGAAGATGACTTAGATGCTATGTTGTTCCAACAGATGTCTGGTCGTGCTGGTCGTAGAGGTCTGGACAAGGAAGGCAATGTTGTATTTGCAGGCTATTCATGGGCAAGAATTAAGGAATTGTCTATTAGTGAACCACCTACTGTTGTTGGTGCTGCAAATTCAATCCAAACAATTCCCCACGGAGACAAACTAAGTCAAATGTACAAGACAGGTCAGAACTGGGAAAACACATGTGCTCATTTCCTTGATAGTTCATACACTGACGAAGATGGAATGGAATTTGTTGAAGGTATCAAGTCAAATTACTCTGACACATGGAGTTTCGGATTTGTTCCTGACGATGTTAACCATCTGTTTATGAATTGGAAGCTTAGATATGATGAAGACTGTTTGATTTCTTCTCTCTTACTTCCATATTTAAATCGTGCATTTGCAGGAAAAGACCACGTGATGGAAAACAATCAGATTGAACTTGCACACTTTTTGTGTCGTTTCATCAGTACTAAGGAAACATCTGATCCATCCCTTGCGCTTGAAGACCCTGAACTTCTCAAGTCAGAGCCTTACTCCAAGATTGCGCAAATTCTGTCTCATTGTCAAATTGATATTCCCAAGTTAATTGACAACAGACTCTTCATGTCAATCAGACAAAACTCTATTATTAAGAGTGCATCCGAAGACGAAACTGATGTCCTCAGACATGAACTGTTGGAGTTTGGTGAGAAGATTAAAAACATCCAGCACTATTGTTTCCATAAGAACATTGCCGGTGTGAGTAGAATTCTTGGCAAGTTGCTAACTCGTATTTGGTGGATTTACCATACTAGTTCCCCAATTATGAAACCCTTTGGAATTTATGAAACTGATGAGTTCAAGGATGTTTCAGAACTAGAGTCATCACATCCCGGTGACGAAGACTCTGATGAAGGGGATTACGAGTCAGACTCAGATGTTGAGGACTCTGAGGAAGAGGAAGCCGAGGAAGCTGAAGACGAAGAAGCTGAATCAGATTCTGAAAACTAAAACTTAAACCAAATTAGGATTAAGTTTTTATTTTATACTTGATGCAAATTAAGTAATTAAATTTATATTTTTACTATTTGTTAAAAATGTTAAAATTAAACAGGAAGAGTATCTATTTGTTGTATATATGTTTGATATAATTTTTTAGCTTGATTTATTTCATCAATAGACATATTTGGTGCCATTGTAATTAACTTGGTGTATTTGTCATTATTTGCTTTAAAAAACTCGTCCGCATCCATTCTATATATTGGGGACTTTAACACTTGTGCAGATATTTCACCTAAAAATTCATCAACATCGTGTACATATTCTCTGATTGAATCAGTTCTTTTATCATTTCCATATCTTCTTGACATAGCAGTGATTAATGCAACACAAAAATTACATAGGACTAAAATAACATTAGATGTTGTTTGAAATACCTCATCTGGAATCCATAATTTAAATCCAGAAAAAATACCTAATGTACTTGATGTTATTATTGATGCAATTGCTAATCTTTCTGACATTAAATTATTACGGTCTAAAACCCATTGGTATATAAAACTTTGTTGTTTAAAAGTATGGTACCAATTTTTAATAGTTAAATTAGCATCTGCATCCCACCCATTTATATTATTTGTTTTAAGCATATGTTCAACCATACTTGTAATATTTTTGTGTGTAGGATCATCAGCTGGGGGTTTATCAGGAGATTCTGGTTTTTGAGAATTTGTTGAATTAGTTGAATTTGTTAAATTTGTTGATTTATCTGAATCTGAAGAATTAGAGTTTGATTTATTATTATTGTGGATGTTACTAATTAAATCTGTTCCAGTTGTTGCATTAATACCAATTGATTTTGTTTTAATTTTTTCTTGAGTTTTTCTAATTGTTTTACTTCTATTTCTTGTTTTACCATAAGATTCAGAATCAGATGAACTAAAATTTATGTTAGCATTAGACTTTTCAGATTCCGATTCAAATCCATCAGATTCTTTAATAAATAAATCATTTATATTAGAAACATTTTCATTCTCATTTTCTTTATTTAAATTATTATTTTCATTTTGATTTCCATTCATTTCATCCATTATAATAAATATAGATTTTATTTTCTAAGTGATTTTAATTAAATAAAAATGAAAAACTTATATGGAACAATCGGTTATACTGTTTTATCCAATGGGCAAACGGGAAAAAAAATAATTGTGTTTGCAGACAAACATGATAATTTACCTGAATGTGATAATAAAACAAATATTGCCCAATGGTTTAAAGAAAAAATGCATACAAGCAAAATATTATTAGAAGAAGTGCCACGAGATTCTGTGCATTTAGCTGAGTTATGGTCTGATTCTGCCCATACTCAAGAATTAAAAAACCTATACTTGGAAAATGCCCATGAAATTAATGGGCTAGACATTAGACCATTACTTATCCCATTCAGTTGGGAAATTGTGGATACTTCTGAACCAGCACATAATATTACTGTTAAACAATATTTAAATAAGATAGACAACTTTTTTAGACTAAAAACCAGTTATTTGGTTGAAAATTTACCAAATTACACTGTTACCCAATTACCCGGTACAAAACTCGGAAAACATTTTTTGTTATTGAAAAATAACTTTAAAAAAATAGTGGAAACTAACAAAGCCTTTTTATACCTTACCGTTAATACAGTTAAAACTCTTAATTTGGAATTTTTAGAATTAATTAATTTATTACTTGACCAAATTATGGAATGGAATATTTGTGCAAATATAATGGCTAATAGTGACAAATCAATTATTGTACATGCTGGTCTTGCACATTCGGATAAACTTATTCAGTTACTTCAATCACATTATCAATATGACAAAATTAATGAAATTGGAATTAATAATTTAGATTTAGCTAACGGGAACAATATGTCTGGTTGTACAACCATGCCAGCCGACACAGACAGTCAATTTGGAGGAAGCGATACTTAAAATAAATTTTTAAAAATATTTCCCAACATAAAAGAAATAAAATTCTCTACTAATTATAATAAATATTTATTATAATGAGTAAAAAATATGTTTTTTCAGATTCAGATTATAATTCTGGTGACGGCATGATGACCTCTGTTTGGGGACCACCAATGTGGCATATGTTACATACAATTAGTTTTAATTACCCAATTAATCCTACTGATGAACAAAAAAAACAATATTGGAATTTTTATACAAATTTACAAAATATTCTCCCATGTAGATATTGCCGGGAAAATCTTGCCAATAACCTAACTAAATTACCAATGACAATGGATGTTTTTAAATCCAGAGAAACATTGAGTCGTTATGTTTATACATTACATGAAACAGTTAATACAATGTTAGGTAAAAGTTCTGGATTGTGTTATGAAGATGTTCGTGACAGATATGAGCATTTTCGATCCAGATGCTTAGAAAACCCTAAGAAAATGTCAAAACAAAATAAATTAAATAACGAAAAAAAAATAGAAAAAGGATGTACCGAACCATTGTATGGAGTTAAATCAAAATGTGTTTTAAATATTGTTCCTCGTGATGATAGATTAAGTTCTTTTAAAATGGACCCTAAATGTGTTCTTAAAAAAGGAGGAAACCCATCAGTTTCAGAAAAAGGAACAAAAGCTGGTTCTAAAAAAGGATCTAAAAAAGGTTCCAAAAAACCAAAAGCCGGATCTAAAAAAGGAACAAAAACCGGATCTAAAAAAGGGTCAAAAAAGAAATCTGATAAATAATTTTATTCTTCATGTTGAGATTTATTAGGTTTGTTATCTTTTTTATCTTTTTTATCTGGTACAATCCATTGACCTTTTCCACGGACTATTGGGTTGGCATCTTTATCTAACCATTGACCTTTTCCTCTGATAACTGGGATTGAATCTTTTCTGTTATGGTTATTATCATGGATTGTGATTCTTTCTGGTGGTTCCATTAGAAAATCACCTGTGTTTGAATCATATTCGGATCTATAACGGTAAAATTTGTCTTTATTTGAATTGTGTGAATAATATTTTTCTCTTTGCATTCTTCTTGATGGCCAATATAATTTGTATCGGGGATAATTGTAATAATAGTAAGTTTTTACAGTTTTACTGGAAGGATAGTAAATATAATAGTCATCATAACCAAAATTTGTGTAAATTAAATCCCAATCAATTGGAATGGCTTGTGGTCCAGTATATATGATGTGTCCATCAATATTTCTGATTACCAAATCTGATAAACCAAATCCATTTGATACTCCATAATCATAAGAAACATCAATTTGGAAAATTTGTTTGTTTCCAATTATTTTTGATATGTCATGTGAACCTGCATCTAGATAAATTGTTTTACCAAATCCCTTTGCTTCATTTCTAAACTTATAAATGATTTTCACAGAGTAATTTTCAGGAATGACAATTTGAATTACCTGGTCGAGTCTAAAAAGATTTAATACTTCTTGGTCGTATAAACTAGTTGATGAGCCAACTTTTATTTTCTTTATTAAACTTCCATCTAATCTTGTAAACTCAATCATATTTGAACCCAAATCAAAAAAGTGTTCAATGGATGAATAAGAGAAAACACCAATTATAATTATAACTAATAACAAAAAAATCACTTTTGTGCCCATTAGTTTTATTTATTATAAAATAATTAGATAATAAATTATTTAATTATTTTTTAATTTTGATTAAATTTTAATTAACCCCATATTTTTGAATCAAATCATTCACATATAAAATATATTTAACTTCAGCATCATACTGTCCAAGACCTTTGTAGGTATTCCATGCTTCCCATTTTTTGCTTTCTTTGAAATTTAAGAATCCTGGTTTTTCTACATTAACGTCACCAACAGTTGCTTGTTTGTATAACCCATATAATGTTTGTAGTTCTTCGGTTTCAGGACTTTTACTTAGTTGTTTGACAGTTTCGGCAGCAATTAAAAACTCTTTGGAATTACTCATATATATTGAATATATTCAATTAAATCTTTAAATATATACAATATTTAAACAATTAATAATTGATAAATTTTTTACAAGCTTAGCTGCTTTAGTTATTTAATTGGTTTCCCATTATTTCAAGTTTTTTTGTAATTTCAGCAAGTTCAGAATTTGTTAAATCGTGTTGTGCAACATTTTCATCTTCATTTGCTTTAATACGAGCCAATTCAACATCAATATCATTTGATTCTGAATTATCAGAATCTTCAGGATGTTTTAATTTTGGTTGGGCCTTGGTGTGTTGAGCTTGAGCTTGAGGTTTTTTTGCTTGTTTAGCTTTTTGTTCTGCTAATTGTCTTTGTTGCTGCTCCATTTGTTGTTGCATTATTTGTTGTTGCATCATTTGTTGCTCAAGCATTTGTTGTTGAAGCATTTTAATTTCGGCAGCACTGGGCGCTTGTTTAGGTACAGGTAAAGGTGCAAGTTGATTGCCAAATGAACCGGATACTTTTACTGGTCTACCTTGAGCATCCATTACCCAGTATTCATCACCAGATATTTGTGGAGCTTGAGCATATTGGTTGTTTTGGTTATTTTGTTCATTAGGTTGTACTTGGTTTAGTTGTTTTGGTTTTGGTAATTCTAAGACTGGTTTTGACTCTGATTTTGACTCGGTTTTTGACTCTGTTTCTTTTTTGTTTTTAATGTAAAAATAGTAAAGAACAACTGCAAGAACAATAACTGCAATCCCAATGTAAACATACATTTTGTTTTCAGAAAATTTTTTTTTAATAATTTCAAGGAAACCTTCGGTAGGATTAGATTCCACAACATTGTTTGCTATTTCCATAACACTACTAATACTGTCAGAACTTGTTAAATCTCCCATATATTAAAAAGTAAGATTTAAAAAATTTTTGTTAAACTCACTTGGAATTAAAAACTATACTTAATCATCTGATTCATTGGATTTTCTTGATCTTAACAGCAAAAATATAATAATAATTATCAAAATCAAACCAATACCTCCGCCAATATACATACTTGTTGATTTTTGACTTGACTCGATTACTGCTTCTTGTTGAGCTTTTCTAATATCAGCAGCGGTTTTCTCTGCTTGAGCTAACTTGGCCTTGAGTTCTGCAGCTTGATTTTCTTTAATTTTATTTTCTTCATTTTGTTTCGCTTTAATAATTTCTTGTTCTTGTAAATATTTTCTTTTAATATCTGCGGCAATTTGTTCTTCACGTGCAAGCCTTTCTTTTGCTTGAATTTCTTCTTGAATGCGCTTTTCTCTTGCCAATTTTTCTTCTTGGATTATCTTTTCTTTTGCTAATTTTTCTTCTTGGACTATTTTAGCTTTTAATTCAATTTCTTCTCTAACTCTTTTTTCTTCTTCTTCTTTTTTCTTTTTTTCTTCTTCTTGCTTTTTAATTTCTTCCGCATATTTACGTTGTTGTTCTTGAGCTAATTTTTCTAAACGGGCTTTTTCTTTCAAGTCATTTTCTTCTTTTTCTTTTAATTGTTTGATTCTTAAATCTTCTAATTCTTTTAATTTTCTTGCTTCTTCAGCTTTTCTTTCTTCTTCAGCTTTTTTCTGTTCTGCTGCTTTCCTTGCTAATTCTTTTTGCCTGGCTTCTTCCTCAATACGCAAATCTTCGTCATCTCTGATTGCGGGTTTAGAATTTTTACCACTTGCCACAGTACCACAGTTATTTTCAAACGAGTTACCTTCAAAAACTGCTTTCCCGACATTAGAGTCAGATAAATTTATTGATTGAATACAAATTGAACCAATTGGAACATTGCGGTCATATGATAAATTATATGCAGTATCAGTTCTATTTTTAATTTTAGCAACACATCTACTATCAAGAATACCTGGATGCATAGCCTTATCATCTTGTTTAAAAATATTTAATGAATACACAGAATCATCATTTGTGTCATCTAAATCTAATGTTTTATCAACAAGACCATAAGGATTGGCAATATCCTTTTTAACAAATAAATTATAAGAAGGTCCTTTATTTAACCCGGGACCAAAAATAGAATTAACACATGTACATTCTGGTCCTCCTGTGTAAAGAACCTCCCGACCAAGTCTTTTATCCATACACATTGGATTGGCACTATTCCAAGCTGCCAAACTTTTGCCCATTGAATTTTTTTTGCCAGATAATTTAATACAACCTTGTTCATATAATTGTTTGGTACAAGAATCAGTTAATAGTGCATCACAAGTTTTTGCTTCTGTTGATTTGGCATCCATGTTATCACCACAAAATTCATTTCTATTTTGGGTCTCAATTGTAAACCCAACATTTCTAGTTATCAAACAAGGTTTTCCTGGTTTACAATCGGTATTGATATCTTTAATGGCCGGGTCAATGGCAGGTAGCGGAATTCCCAGGGTACTATTGATTGAACCAGGGGCACCGACCGCACCAACACAACATGCTTTTAATTGATTTATCTTAATTAATTTATTTTTATTTTCATCTGTAAAAAACTTTACATTATTGGTGTTTTCAACAGTTTTGTTCATAATAATTCTTTTAATTTCTTGACCAAGTAGATTATTTTTAAATTGGTCATTATTATTAGGATTTGATACTTGATTTCCCATTTTATATTAAATAGTGGAAAATATTTTTCCGTTATTTAATTTAAATTTTTTAATAAATTGATACTTGCAAATCTTTGTCACCTGTAGTACCTTCAACCAACACATAAATTGGAACTTGTTCATTATCTATTTGATGGTCGTGAATTTTTTTAAGACTACATTTAGTGAAACTGGTGTAAATAGCTGGTTTTTCTATACTACTATCATCAGTTAATTTATCAGAATCTAATAAAAGAACTTTGTTTAAATTAATTATTTTATTTTTAATGGCATCATCATTTTCTAATTTTTTCTCGGTTGGATTAAATGTTGATTCCCGGGCTAATAAAACGGTGTTTCCTGTGTTTGTTTTAATTGGTATTGCAGTAATGGTCTTATTACGAGTGAGCAAAATTGCTTGAGATGCTTTTATTAAAAATATTGGTTCTCTGTCAATTGTAATTCCTGAACTTGAGTCTGTTACATTATAATTTACAACTCGGTTAATAGCATCTTGACCAACTAAATCTTTATAAGGGGTTGAACTCAGTGCCCCAAATAGTCTTTGAACCAATGCCCAATCTAACTTGCCATTTGAATTAACAATATGTGAATATCTTATAGGTGCAAATTCTTCTTTGTTTCCATTAATCCAGCTAATATATTGATTTGTTTTTTCGTTTATATTAATCATGGGTTCGCAAATTGTTTTTCTATTTGTAAATATTCCGACAAATCCCAAATAACACAACATAATAATTAAAATAATTATTAATGTTTTTTTCATATTAATTTGGTTTAGAAATAATATTTGAAAAATTTGTTTTTATTTTGTCTGAGATTTCTAGTCTAAATAATAGCCCTTGAAATGGATTTAGCACATTAATTATTTGTTTATTTGATATAACAAGCTTTCCAACCAACTCTATAAAATATTTTTGTCCAATGGTTTTTTCGCAAGTAATATCCACAATATTAATTGGATCGACCAAATCAATTGGACAATACGATTGTAATTTATGGTTATATACCAGACCACCGGGTTCCAAGTTATCGAACATGTCTTCAAGTTTGGATAGGTCTAATGTGATACCAGACCCGGGTATTAAATTATCAGGATTGTAATAGGAGATTCGGCTTGGGGTATTATATTGGATTGTTAATTTTGCCCAATTGAGCAGGTCAGATTTTCCTACTTGCTTGGGTATTGATTTGGTATTAAACAAAACCAAATCATCCGATTGGACCGATTCCATAGAACAATTCGGACCATCCAATTCAATTGGGTCTAATCCAGACCAAACATTTAATTTGACCAATTGATCCCATGAATATTTTTTTCCACTAAATAACTTGGATGCTGGTTTATAACTTAATTCCAAATACTTTTCCAACCTATGAGTTTGCCATGGAATATAAATACACTTGGGTATCAGACCAAACTTGTAAAATTCATCATATTTGAAGATATTTTGCTCATAAAATGACTTTGTCACCGTGTAGAAATAATGGGTGGAATCTAGGGTCTGGAAACTCAAGGTAATGTAAGAGTCGGACAATTCACAAATACCAATTTTCTTGATCACATACCCAGATTTTTCCAAAGATTTTGCAAATTTTTTAAGATCTTGGGCTAAGCTATCGGGTATAACTATGTGTGCAGAATCATTTGGTTCGGATAGCTTTTTCTTGGTCACGCATGCAGGTTCACAATGGATGGAATTGGTATTGGGCCAATCCATGGAAATTAATAGAACAGGATTGCCTTGGGTTAATTGAATTTTTCCCACGATATATTTGGCTTTCAGGTCAATTTGATTTGATTTAAAGGGTACATAACCAATTTTTTTTCCAGAACAAGTGTAGGCACCGATGGCTTCCTTATTCATTCGGTTGTTAGGATTGGGAATTAATTTTATTTGGTCCCCGAGTTTCAACTCCTTAATATTGTCGGCATATGTGTAGGTTCCATCGATTTGGATAGATTGCATTAATAAAACTAAGATAAAAATATTTAGTTTTTAACGTGAGTTTGGTCAAATTTGTTCAAGGTCTTAAATGGGTGAAAAATATTTTTAACCATTTAAAAAAAAAATATATAAATAATAGTATATACAAATGACTCCTGATGAAATGAAAGTTTTAGCTCGCGTTGCTAATAGAAACGCTATTGAAGAATCTCCCATTGTTGTCGATGAATCTCGTTTAATCGCTCCTGTCGATGTTGCAAATGATTCTGGCAACTTTGAAGAAAGACTTGACAAACTCGAAGTCTTACAACAAGACGGTATTAACAGAGTTAACGCACTTGAATCCCAACTTGGTCAAGTTCTTAACGAAAATGATTCTCCTGTCAAAGTTTTAGCTTCAGTTGTTGCTCAAACTAGAGCTGAAGTTGCTGACTTAAAATCAGTAAGAGACGTCATGAGATTAAACCCTGCTGATGTCTTATCTGGTGTTATCAAACCTATTAAAATTGATACTGTTGAAAGTCTTGTTGATACTGAATTTACTACTCTTAATGCTAACGGTGCTTCTGTAGCTCCTTATAATGAATCTGGTGTAACCACATATAAAGTTCGCGCACTTAAAGATATTGGTGAAAAACCAAAGAACTTAATTAATCTCGACGACTTAGATGCATCTCAAAGTATCATTAATAAATTATCTGGTAATCTTGAAGAAATTAAAGGATTTGTTAGAATTTCCACAAACAATGGTATCAATGATGTTGATTTAAGAACAACTAATATTAAGAATGTTGAATATAACTATCTAACTGCTACTGGCTTAGTTACTTTACAAGCTAAACAAGTAGATGTTGCTAGCTTTACAGGCAGTACCTTGGGTGCCCACAGAGATGTTGTTGTATCTCCATTAGAATTTTATGGTTCTTTTTCTAGTACCGTTACTCCACCAACTAATTATACTACTGATGGTTACGCTTTAGTTCAAAGTGCTAACAATGTTTGGACTTTAAAAAAATTTTCTAGTTCAGGTTCATCATGGGCTGAATTAACTACCGCATCAAATTTACGAGAATTTACTACTAGTGACATTTCAGCTAACAGTGCTGTTAACGTTTTATTTAAAAATGGAAAAATGGTTAGAGTTCGTTATAACTCTACTAGTACTGGTACATACGAGTTTGTTTCATATAATCCAATTGTATCTCAATTATCTAATTTTGTTGTAATTAGAGATACTAAAAACTCCAATAGTTTATATATTGTAGAACCTCAACCAGTTTCTGGTGATGTTAGTCCAACAAATCTTCAAAATTTAAGTTTGAGAAAACCAGCTTCAAATGAATATTATGTTTTAGCTGATAAACAAAAAATTATAAAAGTAGCTGGTTCAACTGGTATTATTGAATTAGATGCTGGTACAATTTACTTTGTTAATAATGGTGTTTTAAGTGCTCAAAATACTGGTGCTTCTGAAATTTATTATGCACTTCCTAATGGTCAATGGCTTGTTAATACCACTTCTAAAACTATTTTAACCAATAATCAACAATTATCTGGTTTAGTATCTGACGGATATTACAATTACAATGATAACCTTGTTAAAATATCTAGTGGAAAAATTGTTTATGATGGTTCTTCTGGTGAAACAATAAATTATATTTTACCTTCAAGTAATCCAAGTGGTTTAACTGCAAAAGTTACTATTCCAAATATTACTGGTAGTTCAACAACAAGTGACTATTTTGTTTCTAGAATTGGTTATTACACTGTTCAATCAAATGACATGTACATTGATTCAAACTATATTTTAAGAAAAAATGCTAGTACTGTTGTTAACGATATTGAAGGTTTATATTGGGTTACTGGTGGCACTGGTTTGTCAAGAGCAAACAAATTATACCAAATTGAATCTGTAACTGGTAAATGTAATCTTTATACTGGTATTGCTTATAATGAAATTGAAGCCGATTCTACAGTTTTTGGTATGCGTGTATGGTACTCTGTATCCTCAGGTGAATGTGTCCCTCTTAAATCCGATGACTATTTATTGGTTTCTAACTCTCAAGTTATCAGAGTTAGCACCACCGCACCTACTTCCACAAATGTTGGCTCTGATAATTTAGTTGATGTTACTGGTACTGAAAATGGAATTGCTGCTTTTTCTAGAACAAGAGATGCGTTAGTTGATATTGCTAACAATAATGTAACTGACCAACAACTTACTAGAATGGTACTCCCAACAGAAGCATTTGTTAATGCTAAAAAATATATTACCTTAGGTTATATGGCAGGCGGCACTAAAACAACAGTTGCCACTTGTATTGCTCTTGGTGGTGTTGAAGTAATTCCTCCAACCGTTACCGCCAAAGCCCATTTTTCAGATAAGTTCTACAGAGTTTTAAGTGGTTCTGATTTAGAATTAGTACATGTTAGATATTCTGGTTCACGTGCTTTTGCATCTTACCAACACACTAAAATTAGAAGTGACAATATTTATAAAATTGCTAGTTTATATTATAACATCAACACAAATAGTAATAACAAGTTAGAAAAAGTATCAAATAAGTGGATTTTTAATGATGCTGAAGAGCCAAAAGATCTTAGAATGATTAATTCTGATGGTTCTACTCTTACTAATTCTTTAGAATCATCTGCAACTTGTAGACATTTTGCATGGAACGTTAATGGTGTTAAAACTGTTCACTATGCATATCCAAGTGCCGATCTTGAAATCTTCAAAACAAATCAATCTGGTTATTCTGAACGTGTATATAGTGGTTCAAGTTTATTAAATATGATTTTCCTTATTCAAATTCCTGTTGAAAGTCAATCTCCTGATGAAGAAGAAATGGTAAATTTATTTAACTATCCAATGTATCGTCTTAAAATGAATGATGCTACTATCACACCAATTGTTGCACCTACCACAGCAAATAAAAAATGGAAATTTGACCCCGCACAATTTGATTCAAATGAATTTCCTAGAATTGCTAATGCAACCGGTTCTGCTATTTATTGGAATTTAGAAGGTTCTAATAACAGACCATATTATAACCGTATTGTTAGAAAAGCAGATGGTAACGATTATAACACAGATGATTATGGTCTTATTAGTACTACTCAATTTGTAAGTGATGGTAAATACTTTACTGACCCTTCAAATGCTTTATTAATTGGTACTGCCAGCGGTCGTGTTAAAACTGATGATAAAGTTAAAAATCAATACTACATTGACTATGCAGGTAATTTGGCTAAGTCAACTCCTGCTTCTGGTGACAGATTAAGTATTGTAATTGAAAACTACTTTGTTGTCTTTGTAGATAATGATAATCGTGCTCGTTACTATTCTAATGGTCGCATGGTTTTAGTCACTCCTGGTACTTTAGTTGCTGTTTCTTCATCTAAACCTGCTCAACACCCAGATCATGAATATAACGGTCTTAAGATGTGGGGTAAAGATGCTACAGGTATGTTTAACAGATGGTTAAATATGGAAACTCAACAAGCTCGTCAATCTAATGATGTTGCTGTTGGTCAAGTTGTTGACATTATTGACACAGACACCTCTACTTTGAATGCTACTGTAACTGCCTTAACTCTTCCTGGTCAAATTAAATTTAACCTCACTTCTGGTACATTAGCTGTATCAACAAGTACTGCTGGTTACTCAGCAATTGTTAGTGGTGATTTAGCTTTACAAGTAGGTATATTAAAAGAAGCAACAGTTGCGTCTGGTAACATTACTTGGGCAAATAAGATCTCAACTAATTTTATCAACTTAGCTGGCGATAAAATATATAAATCAGATGGATCTGCTGCAGTTGATACTGCCGCCACTCCACTTACAGTCGGTTTTTATAGCAACAACTCTAAACTATACTATATTGCTGCCGCCGTCTCAGGTGTACAAGATTTCACTCAATACAAATTTGCTAATGACGTAACCAAATTTTATACTTTGCATGCTAACATGCAAGGTCTTAAAGTTTTATCTAAAGATGGTGTTGAATATAAACTTTCTTCTACTGCTACAAACATTCTTGTTATTGACGGTGTTGTTCAAAATGAACGTGCTCCTAAAGGTACCATTATTTACACCGATCTTGGCATGAAAATAAGAAAACTTAAATCAAGAGCTCATTATGAAAAGAACGGTTTAACTAAAGCTGAATTAGTATTAGCTGGTCTCAACGCATCTTCTGGTTTAACTAATCCATATAAAACTGCACTTGGTATTACAACTACTGGTAATGCCCTTCCTGAATCTGGTTTAACTTACGCTCAAATTCAAATTCTTAGTGCATTATCATCATCACCCCTTAATTTAACTGAAGCCAACTTTACAACTGCTGGTTTTGGTGATGTTTGGATGTAAACAGACTAATTATACTTATTAAATTAAAATTATTAGTATTTTAATTTGATAAAAATATTGAAAAAAACTCAATTAAACTCGCATCTACTAATTCCTCTAATGGAAAAACATATAAAGCTATACTGGGCTAGTTCCAACTCTGCTAAAACAGCTCAATTGATCAAGTCAATGGAACCATATGCTCAGGTCATAAAAATAATACCAGTTTATATTGATATAGATGAAATCCAATCCCTGGACAATAATACAGTTGCCCAAGATAAAATAACCAAGGTGTACAATCATATTGCTCACAAATATTCCCAACAAAATATCCATTTAATTTGCGAAGACACCGGATTCGCCTATGCTAATGCCAATGGTTTTCCTGGTGCACTAGTCCGTTTTTACCACGATGCGATTGGTAATCCAGGTATATGTAAAGCACATGGGAATTCCCGAGCAACAAACACATCGTGTGTCGCATACACTGATGGAACAGATATCATGTTGTTTACCAACCATGTTTCAGGTTATGTCCCGTCCAGCCCCAGGGCAAAGTTACCAGGCAAATACATTGGAACCGGAACAGAACTAGATACAATATTTGTTCCTGATTACCCAGACAAATTGACCCAATACAAATCCCTTGCGTACTCGGAAATCCCGTGGGATGTGCATTTGCAAGTAAGTGCGCGGACACAAAGTTTTTCTGATCTTGCGAATTATTTAATGGAAAAGTTAAATAATAATCAAGAAGCCAATACGAATGATTTAGATTCAGATTCTAGTTTCGATTTAAATTCAGACTCAGAACCAGATGAATTTGGCGAAGCCCTATGTGATGACTTGAGTTTACAAGTACAAACTGGTTATCAATTCGAATCCGACAATGAATTTGATATTGCTTGATATTGCTTTATTCCGCTGGATTAAACTAATTTAAACAAATTTAGCAAGTTCGTCCAAGTCTTCAATCCATAAATCCCGTCCTGTTTTTTTATCAATGCGCCCATGTGCAAGTTTAGTTTCGCTTAATTTCCCTTCAAGTCGTTCCAAATTAGCCCGAGTTAATTGTTTAAATGTCATGGAAGTTAAATAATCATATGTTCCGTCAACTTTACCGATTTTATTTGATTCCAAGTATTTGTCAATGGACTCAGGTTCCAAGGTAAATATTTTTGCTTTATCCGCGATAACCAATTGAATAAACTTAATTT
>JACCDO011224619.1_pt1 | contig 37790 bp, 34 predicted proteins | sample 7446101 | NCBI WGS metagenome assembly JACCDO01 (sample SAMN15323440, study PRJNA562643) | freshwater metagenome | isolation source: river surface water | place: USA:Blue River Watershed | collected 2017-08-16 | reverse complement strand
TTAGATGATTTAGATGATTTAGATGATTTAGATGATTTAGATGATTTAGATGATTTAGATGATTTAGATGATTTAGATGATTTAGATGATTTAGATGATTTAGATGATTTAGATGAATCAGAATCAGATTCAGAACTTGAACTATCGCGAATATTTTGTATTTGTGGTAAATGAGGATTTTGATTTTTTGAATAAGCAACTAATTTAGGTTTAGCCCAAACATATTTATATATGAAATAAACAATACATATTACTAAAATAATAATTAAAATTAACATCCAGATTGATATATCATATCCAAATATTTTAACTTTTTTTGATAAAAACGAATTGCTAACTTCTCCTCCATCTTGTTCTTCAATAGCTTCGCTTTTTAATTCAGGTAATGAGATTTGAGTAGGTGATTTAGTAATATTAATTTGATTAGAAACTATTTTTGGTTGGATATTATTTATTGATTGAGTTGGTGTAGTAACAGAATTATTTACTATATCAGAAGTTTTAATTTGGTTTGAAACGGGTATTTGATGAACTTGAGGTATAGGATTAAATTGAACTGATGGTATAGAAATTTTAGGTTCTTCTAAGATTATAGTTTGTTGAGAACTTTCAAGAAAATTTTCTTTTATAAAATTGTTAGTATTTTCACAAATTTTACCAATCATTGGACCATAAGAATTATACATAGAACTAAGAATTTCAGTATTTTTATTTTCCATTATAATTTATAGATTTGGTTTATGTTTAAATATTATAAAAAAAACGAACTTATATAGTATGAAAAATATATTTTCTATATATGATAAAAAATTGATATTAAAATTAAAAAATTATATATAATAAGAGATGTCAAATAATAGTATTCCCTGGATTGAAAAATATAGACCAAAAAAATTAGATGAAGTAATTTCTCAAGAAGAGTCGATTAGTATTTTAAACAATACATTAAAAACTGGAGAATTACCACATTTACTTTTATATGGTGGCCCAGGAACTGGTAAAACCAGTTCTGTTTTAGCTCTTTCAAATCAATTATTTGGTCCAGAAAGAGTTAATGAAAGAGTTATAGAGTTAAATGCATCAGATGAGCGTGGTATAAATGTTGTTCGTGGTAAAATTATAAGTTTTGCAAAGGTAGCAATCGGAACAGCAGATCCAAAATATTTATGTCCACCTTATAAGATTATCATCTTAGATGAAGCAGATGCAATGACAAAAGAAGCTCAAGCAGCACTTCGTAAAGTTATGGAAGAAAACTCTAATATTACAAGATTTTGTTTTATCTGTAACTATATTAATCAAATAATTGAACCAATTAACAGTCGTTGTGTTAAAATCAGATTTAAACCAATTACACGTAAATCAATTGTGTCAAAATTAGAATGGATAGCACAAAAAGAAAATATGTTAATTGGTAAAGATGCAATTAAATCTATAGCAGAAATAGCAAACGGTGATTTAAGAAAAAGTATTTTAATGTTACAAAATATAAAATATATTAAAGTTGATTATTTAGGATTAAAATTTGACCAAACTGATATACAAGATGAATTTGAATTAAAGATTTTATCCAAATGTGTCAATAAAAAAAATGTTATTTCTAAAAAAGAAATAAATGAAGAAATAACTTGTTCTGATATTTATGAAATGTGCAAATACATAAGTAAAGAAGAATTAACTTATTATGTAGAAAACATAAGAAATACAAATAGTGTATCGAACGTAATAAAAATGACAAAGGATATAATTAATAGAGGTTATGTGTTTAATTCAATTATTAATAAAATGATTGAATATATAATTGATAATGAAGATATCAATGATAAAACAAAAGCAAAAATTTTATTTGAAATGAGTTTTATTGAAAAAAATATTAATGATGGAGCAGATGAATATATTCAACTATTAAAACTTCTCAATAATGTATCAAACATTTAGTTTATTTATATACCTGGACCAGCTGGTTTTGCACCCCATCCCCAATTAGGTATACTATAACCAGGAGGTAAAATTTGAGTTTCAGCAGTTGATAATGTATCCTTACTAGTAAAAGCAAGATACATAATAAGTGCACTCATAATAAACATCATAAAACTCATTAATCCAACAGTTGGACCATTGGTAAATACAAAAGTTGTATTCCATCCATTAACACCTAAAACAGCAATACAAAATATACAACAGACAAAAACTAAACTAAGAATGATAGACATAGCTTTTGCTCCACCAGTCTGAACAGGAACATTTGAATTTAAATTCATATCGCTACTAAATAATGAAGTAAGACTATTCATATTATAACTATAATAATATAATAATATACAAAAAAAATATTTTTTTAATTTATAATAAATTAATTATTATTTAATTTATTTTATCCAAGTAGTTCAAGTTCTTTTTCTAAATCTATATCTTCATTTATTTTATCTTTATTTTTACTTTTTTTATTTTTTTTATTTTTTTTACTTTTCTTTTTTTCAAATTCTTCTATATCTGATTTATTTTTTGATTTAATTATTTTACTTTCTGATGCGGATGATTTTAATTCTTTTTCGAGTTCATTTTCTAATTCTAACTCAAGTTCTAAATTAAAATTATTATCCTTTGTAATTAAATTTTTAACTTCATCTATTTCTTCAGATTCTATATTTTTATATTTTTTTTTAGATTTTAATTGTTTTAGCAAAGTTTTTTCTTTTGTTTTTACTTTTTTTAATTGATTTTTTTGCTCTAATAGAGCATTTTCTAAATTAGCATTACTTTTTCCTGATTTATTATCATCAGAATTAGTACTATTTTTATCTTGTTCAATATTAACTTTAATTAATTTTGATTTAACTTCAAGAAGTTCATTTAAATTAATTAATCTTTTTGGACCACCAAAATTGCTTTTTGATTGCAAATGTGATGATTCATTTCTAGCTTCTAAATCTGATTTAAGATTTACACTAGATAATTGCGATAAAAAAGGAAGAGAAGGTTTAGAATTAAAAGAACTGTTTTGTGATGAAATATCTGGATGTGGGTCAAAAAGTTTCGATGAAATTTTATTAAGTAAATAAGATTTTAGGTCAAGTTGGGGTTCTTGTTGAATCATAAGAATTGACAAGTTAAATTTAAGATTATACATAGTTTCAGAATCTAATTGAGTTTTAATAATTTTTAAATTTTTTACTTCAAATAATATAGAATATGATAAAGAGTTGTCTAATTTATCAAATTCTAAATTATTTTGATTCGAGTCTACAAAAATAATTTCAGAGTTTGTATAAAAAGTTAATAAAAAAGGATAATTATTAAATTCTTTCCAAGGTAAGTCTATGTTTACACTATCAAATGTTTTTTCAAAGAGCTTTTTTAAATATTCAGAGAGTTTTTTCATAAATTCAATAAATTTTTGAACATTATTTGACTTATTATTAAGAGCGAACCTTATAGTTGCATAATCATTATAGTTTGTAAAATATTTACAGTTAGATAGTGTAAACCAAAATTTGTGAAAGGGTTGATTAATTTTATTATTATAAATTGAAAAATAGGTTTTATTTTCGTTTATTGCGTCATTGTCTACTTGTTTTTCATTAAAATTATTGATGTCTGTTATAAGTTCTTCTAACATATTATTTTTTATTGACCTTATTATTATATAGTTGTGAAAATTTTAATTTAATATATTTAATTACATAGTAAAAGTAAAGTAAAATGCTTACATAGGTTTAATTTTTAAATATTTTTTGTTATTCCATGTACCAACTTCAATTTTATATTTTAATTTATCAAGAAGATTATTACTAATTATCAAACAAATTTTTAAAACATCTTCTTGTTCATATTCAATATTGAAATCAAATGCATTTGTATCTAACATTTCTTTTTTAATATCATGTTTTTTAATAATATAATTATAAGTTTTAATTATGTTTTCGTTAAATTGAATTTTTTTTGGTTTTATTTTTAAAATTGAAGTTTCTTCTAAATCAAATAACATATTTAAAAAATCTAAAACATCTTTATAATATTTTTTATTAGATTCAATAATTTTATTTTGTAATTCACTCATTAATATTTTATTTTCATTAATTTCAGATTTGTTCATAAAATTATATATATACTATATAATATATGAGATATAAATTTCAACATTTTGATATTGATAAAACAGTTAATGACAATAGAAATATTAGTGGTATAATTTTAGATAATGGAATAAAAATAATTTTAATTTCGGATAATGATATAAATAAATCCATTTGTTGTGTAGGAGTTGGTGCAGGTTATTTACATGATGAATTTGAAGGAACTGCACATTTTTTAGAACATTTATTATTTATGGGTAATGAAAAATATCCTGAACAAAATGATTATACATCTTATGTTCAAAGTTGTGGAGGATCTTTCAATGCATTTACAGCAGATTATATCACAATGTATTATTTAGAACTTGATACAAGTTTTTTTAAAAAAGGAGTTGAAATGTTATCATGGTTTTTTAAAAAACCTTTATTAGATATGAAACATATTAATTCAGAAATGGAAATTATTAATTCAGAACATGAAAAAAATATTTTAGATGATGCATGGATTATGGATGATATTTTTAAAAACTTTATTAAAAATGATAGTAAATATAAAAAATTTGGTACTGGAAATATAAAAAGTTTACAAGGAATTACAAAAGATGATATTTTTAAATTTTATAATAAGTATTATACAACTGATAATTTATATGTATGTGTGATAGATTCTAAACCTATAGATAAAATGATAGAGGAATTTGTTCCATTATTTGATTCTATAGAAAATAGAAGTTGTTTAAATTCTGATAAAAGATTTGAAAAAAATCATTTAGAACTAAATACAGAAAATTGTATTCAATTTAAATCAATATCGGAGTATAACTTCTTAAATATAATTTTAAATATTGAATGTAACGAAAAAAATCAAACAGAATATCAATTAGTAAATTTATTAAATTGGTTAATAGGTTTAGAATATGAAAAGTCAATTATTTATTATTTGAAAGAAAATGATATCATTAAAAATTTAAGTAGTTCTATTGATTATTTTTACGATTATGAATGTTTGCTTAATGTAAAATTTATTTTATCAGATAATAAAGTAAAAAATTTTTATCATGTATTAAATACATTTAATGATTATATGAATAAGATATTAGATTTAGAAGAGGATCAGTTTAAAGAAATTTACATTAATTATCAAAAAATTAAGATGTTGAAATCTTTATATTCAGAAAGAAGTAATTATACAGATATTTCTATAGAAATTTTAGAAAACATGATAAGAGGACCAAGTTTAAATTTATCGATTTTAAGAAAAACTTTTGTTCCAGAATATAACAAAGAAACTTTTAAACTTTTTAAATCTATGATAAAAAAAAATATTAATATAAAAGTAACAACAAATCTAATAGTAAATAAATCTATTGAAAAATATTTAAAATCAAAATGGTATGATACAAAATATTTAATTTTTAATTTTGAATTTAAAGAAGATAATTTAAGTGATTTATATGATTTTAGTTTATTAAATTGTATAGGTATCAAAAATTTTAATATAAAATTAGATATGCTTAATCATAAATATAATAAAAATACATATCCTGAATTAAAATATTCAAATTTTGAAAAAAAGACTAAAATTTATTATTTGGAAGATAATAAATATGATAATCCAATTGCTAATATTTCAGTGATTAGATATAATAAAGAATTATATTCTTCTGAAAATATATTGATAGTTCACATATATAAAATATTATGTGACGAAATCTTAAAATATTATATTGATGTTATTAGTGATTATAAATTAAATTTTGTTTTAATAGTTAATAAAGGATCTATCATTTTAAATTTTTATGGAATAAACTATTTAATTAATAATTTTGTACAAAATATTATAAAATTAATTCATCCTGATACTATTTTTTTAAATCAGAATATTAAAAAATATTTTAATAAAATTATATATGATCTGATAGAAATAATACAAAATTTAAAATATTCTTCTCCATATCTTTTATGTAAAGAATATCAAGATTTGTTATTAACAGATCAAATGTTACCAGAAGAAAAAATAACTTTTATAAAAAAATTAACTTTGGAAGATTTTAAAAATAAATGCTTTCAGTGTTTAAAATATGATTCTGAAATTTATATATTAGTTGGTATTGATGGATTTAATATTCAAAGAGAAAGATTAGGAGAGGAGTCTTTAAAATTAATATCAAGAAGCGATATCAAATATTTAGTGGATTCACTTTCATTAAATACCAGTAGGTTTTTAATTAATAATAATCAAAATATAAAATTTGTGGATAAATATTCTCTAAATTATACATTTAAATCAACTGAAACCAATCCAAATGAATTAAATAATGCTATTATAAAAAATTATTTAGTAAAAAAAATAAGTATTAACTATGATGATTCTGGATTTATAAATAAAGATTTTATTGAGGCAATTATAAAATATAAAATTATTTATGATATAATATCTGATTTAATTAGTGAACCTATATTTGATCAAATAAGAACTATAGATAAAATTGGATATATCGTAAAGTGTTCTTATCAAGTTGTAAATATAGGTAATGAAATAATTTATATTATTTATTATTTAATTCAATCAACATATAACACAAATAAAATCATTAAATCTATTAATAAATTTAATAAATTTTTAAAATCAGATATAAAATCAAATAAAAAAATATATATGGAAAAGATTAAAAGTCTTCTTAAAAGTAAAATTTTATTATATAAAAAGCCATTTATAGATTTATCAGAAGAGATTGACACTTATTTAGAATCATTTTCAAGTAAAATTGGTATGTTTGATATTTATAATATTTCTAGCAAAGTATGTAAAAAAATTAAAGAGGAAGAAATATTTAGTTTACTACAAGACTTTTTTGAAAATTCTAAATCAGGAGAAATAATATTTAATACTAAAAATAAAAATTGATTTAAATTATATAAGCTAAGTATATATATAATACTCAAATGGATCCAAATATTTTAAAACAATTGGGATTAAATTCTGATATTAGTCCTGCTGATGCTAAAGTTTTACAACAATTATTATCACAAATGGCTGATAAAAAGGGTAGAGTTAAAATGACTCCACAAGAAAGAAATCAATTGCTAGCAAGGCTTTCTAATCAATCATCTCAGGAATATGTTCCAACAAAAGATATGAGTCAAATGAATGAACAAGAAAAAGCTGAATATAAAGAAATGTTAAGAAAAAAAATGAAAGACAAAATTAATGGCATGAGACAAAGTAGACAAGGTCATAGTGCTGTGCCCAAAAAGAAACTTGATTCTGCATTAAGTGGTATCAATCAAATGATGTCTGGACTTGATCAATCAGCATCTACTCCTACAACTTCAAGTAATGGTATGACTCAAGATTTAAGTCAACTACTAAGAGGAATGGATAAAAATACAGACATTGCAAAATTGCTTTCTGGAATTGATATGAAAGAATTAAGCAAACATGCAACTGAAATTGCAAATAATAGTGTTAAAGCTAATTCAACAACAAATTCAACAACAAATTCAACTACAGAACCAAGTGTTACTCAAGAAAAAGAAGAAACTCTTGATGATTTTGTTAATTAATTTTTTATAAAAAATATAAATTTTTATAAAAAAATGTAAATTTTTATTTATAAGTAATAATAGATGCATCTTTATTTGCATCAAATAAACTAATTACCTCTTTATCATTTGTTCCAGTAATAAAAGTTTGTGTAGGTAAATTTTCTTCTTTATTTTCAGGAGATTTATCCTTTTTTATATCCGAATCTTTTGTTTCCTTTTTTTTATCTTTTTTACTTTTTGTTTTTTCCTTAGAATTCAAAGTTAGAGTAGGTTTTTCATTTTGAATTTGTACTAAATTTGATGAAGAATCAGAAAAATAAAAAAATATCAAAATAATACTTATTATATCAATCAACATTAAAATTAACAAACTTATAGTATATATTGAATTATCATGAATGATATCATAATAATATTTAATTAATCCAAAATAAATACCAATAGTAATTAAAATTAGAATGAATGTATTGATAGGTTTTCCAATTGAATAGTTTAATAAATTAAATATTGTAAACATAATTAGATTTATAATATATAAAAGTTTTAAATATTTAACTCACTTACAGTATGAATAATAAACTATAAAAAAAGTTAAGTTTTATTTTATTTTTTTAAATATAGTTATAAAATATATCAAAAATAATGAGTGTTTTAGTTAATCCTGAACAGGATAATAAAGTTTTAATTGATGCATTAAAATATACTAGTGATATTGTAGTATCTCTTACTGAAAAAATTAGTTTACAAGAACAAAAGATAAGTCAATTGGAAAAAATTATTATTGATTTAAAAAACGATACAAAATCAGAATTTCAAAAAAATGAAAAGAAGATTAATAATATTTTTGATAAATTAAATGATTTTGAAAGAGGTGCGAATCAAAATTTTGTATTTAAGGAAAATTCAAATAAAAATCAAGATGCAAATTCTGAATCAAATATTGATTTTGAAATTTTATCCCAAACTATGAAAGATTTAACTTCTGGTTTAAATTTGGATTTAGAAACAATTAACAATACTATTTGTAATTCAACAATGGTTTCAGATGTAACTTCTTTTAATAATGAAGATATAGCAGATTTAAAAAAAAATAAAGCCAGTAATTTGGTTCAAAATTTGATTAAACAGAAAATTGAACTTGAGAAAAAAATTAACACTTTTATTGATAATCAAAATACAGGAAATACAGGAAATTCATCTGGTTCAGTTGGTGTTAAAAATCAATCTAGCTCGAATATATATGTTGAAAATGATAAAGAAAAAAATACTTTACAATCAACCCAAAATAATATTGATATAAACGCAATTAGAAAAAAGAAAAATTTTGCAAGAAGATTTTAGATTATAAATTTTAATTTAAGTAAATTTAATTAAAATTTAATATTGTTATTTTAATATAAAATAATGGACAAGGAATATCCAATTAATAAAATTTTACCAAAAAAATTAAAAAAAGAAAATTTAAACATAACAAAAAAGAATGATGATAATATAATTGTTAATTATAGTTGTCATTGTAAGAAAAATTTTTTTTCGTATGAAAAAATATTATATGTGTTACCATGTTGTCATATTATACATGAAAATTGTTTTAATAAATTTATATTAGATAGACAGTATGAAAATTTAGGTAAGAATAAGAATAATTTAAATTTAAATTGTCCAATTTGTTCAAATCAAATACATTGTGTGTTAACAGAAGATAAAATAAAGTCAAAATTAAAATATCGTCAATATAAAATTGATATTGACTCACTTAGACCAGATACATCATCTGTAATTAATTATATGGTTTTACCTTTTTCTATAGTAAAATTAACATCACTAATAAACAAAATTATTCTTATTGAATCACAAGAACAAATTATTGAATGTTTAGAATTTATGTTTCAATCTTTTGGAATAAAAATTAATATTATAGATAATACTAAAAATAATCCTTTTACAGTTAAAAATAACACTGTTGTTTGGAAAAATAGAAAAGATAATAATGCAAAAACTGTTATAATTGCAAATCATTCTAATTATTTGGATTCATTTATTTTATATTATTTATTTAAATGTGGTTTTGTTGCTGGTGATTTTATTAACACAACTGATATTGGTAGATTAATTGCTTCAAAATGTAAATTACTAATTTTTAAAAGAGGGGTCGATACTGATATGGTATCAAAAATTAAAGATTATCTCGAAGAAATGAAAAAAATTGTTATTTATCCAGAAGGTACTATGGGTAGTAATAATACTATTTTTAGATTTAGAACTGGTTCTTTTTATACTGGAGGTAATGTTTGTCCTGTTGTTATTAAATACAGAAATTTTGTCTATGATTATGATGTTAAACAAACAATTTTTAAATTAATAACTCAAAACGAAATTATTGTTGATGTTTATATTAATGATATTTTTTATCCTCCTTTTAACAATGAAAAAATTGATGAAGTTAGAGATCTAATGGCTAAAGTTGGTAATTTAGAAAAGTCAAGAGTTTCTAATAGAACTCTTAAAGAATAAATTTTATTAAAGTTATTTTGTAAAATATTTAGAAAAGTAATTTGGCAAATATATTTTTATATAAAAATATATTTATAATATTATTTAGTAATCAATGAGTAAAATTAATAAAAGTACCAAATCAAAAAATAATTTTTCTGACACAAATTCAGATACTGGTTCAGATAATTTGTCAGATGAATTTAATAAATTAGCTGGAAATGTTAGTTCAAATAAAAAACTAGTTATTGAATCAGACGATGATATTTCAAATTCTGATGATGATAATCAAAATAATAGTAAACTTAAAAAATATAAATTAAATAAAGACAAAGAATTAACTTTAGAAGAAAGTTTAGAATACATATATAAAGATTTACATGCAGTATTGCTTTCTAGTAAATTAAGAAGTATTATAGGTGAGTTAATATCTCTAAAAATATCAGGAAATAATGCTTACATAACAATAAGAATATCAGATTATCAAATAAATTGTAATTTTTGGCAAATAGTAAAATCAAAAGATTTAGGAATTTATAAAAGTTTTAAAGATGGAGATAAAATAAAATTAGATGGTAATTTTTCTATTTTACAAAAAAGTTTTTCAGTTTATTTTAATGTTAAATCAATGAGTAAACTTGGATTAGGTGATTATTTAGCTTTACATGCTTTAAATCGTAAAAAAATATCTGAACTAGGATGGGATCAAAATAAAAAAACTATACGTAAATTTCCTTACTCAATTGGTATAATAACATCAATTGATGGTGCAGCTATTCAAGATATTCTTCAAGCTTTTAAATCCGATAATTTTATTGGAAACATTATAATTATCAATGCAATAGTACAAGGTAAACAATGTCCTCAGTCAGTAATTAGTAAAATTAAATGGGTTGAAAATAATTATCCATATTTAGATTTGCTGATGGTTACAAGAGGAGGTGGTTCTTTTGAAGATTTAGTAGGATTTTCGGATTGGGATTTAGTTTCTTCTATACATAAATGTAAAATTCCTACATTAAGTGCTGTTGGACATCAAATTGATAATCAATTATCAGATGAAGTTGCTGATTATAAATTTGCAACACCTTCTCTTGGTGCTAAATTTATAACAAGTTTACAAAAAGATTATATATCTGAAGTTAAAAATTATAAAAACATATTAAAGTACTATGAACAAAAAATTACAGAAAGTAAAAATAAATTAGAAATTATTAGTGAAAATTATAAAAATATAATTTCTAATTACGATTTGGATGAAATTAAAAAAAAGGTATATAAATATACTAAATATGTTAGAAATAAAATAGAAAAATATCATTCTGCAAAAAATTTATATTATATATTAATTTCAAAAATACAGCCAAAAATACTAAAAGCTGGAAAAGAAATTAACTCAGTTTACGATATAACAAATACTAGTCCAAAAAAATTAGAATTAATATTTCCAGACGGAAAAGTCATAATATCATATAGAGTTGTTGCAAATGAATAAACTTTTCTAAAAATAAAAAAGATTAAAGATAAAAATTTATAATAAAATAGAGATAATGTCAAATACAATAATAAATTTAGACGACACAATAAGTCAAATAAATAATTTAACTAACGAACAAGAAAAAAAAGATTTTGAAAAAAATTTTATAGAATCAAAAGAATCTATTAAAATAATAGATATGATTCTTGAAAAAAAATCAGAAATATCTGAAGAATTAAATATAGATCAGTTATTTGAGTTATTAAGTGAGTATAATGATTATGTAGAAAATGATAAATCAATTAGTATTACTGATTTCAAAAAAATAAAGGATATTGTTGAATTACTAGAAAAAAAATTAAATGAATCAAAAATAAATATAGTAGAAATTAAGTAAAAAATTGATTTTTAATTTTAATATTAATAGATTATCTATTAATATAAATAAATTAGCAAATGAGTAATTATGATATAATACAAATTGACGGAATAGATTATATTTATGATTTAGTAAATGATAAAATAATTGAATCAAATGATACTAAAACATCTTTTGATAAAAAAGATTTATCAGATTTAGAAAATAATGATTTTCATAATAAAAAAATAAAATCAGATATGGTAATGGATGAATTATGGTATCCAAAAAAACCAGATATTGATTTATGGGAATCTTTTTTAAATAGAAGTTTATCACTAAAAGAAAAAGCCATAATTTTAGATACATTTGTTGAAAAAGATTTAAACAACTCTATAAAAGGATTACAACAAAATATACTTGGTTCAAATTGTTTTATTCATAGTTTGACTGAGAATAATGGAAATTGTTTATTTGAATCACTTGGAAAATTAGGTTTAGGAGAATTAGATTCAATTACTCCTCCACATATTGTTTTACGAAAAAATCTAGCATCAATTTTACTTTATATGAGAAATATAACTGATTTTTTTCCAAATATATCATTAACTCCTGAAGAAATATTTGAAAATTCAAATGAAATAGAATTTTTTAAAAATAACAATACAGGAGATGTATATGTTTATAATTATGATATGATGATATGTGATTTAAGAACAAATTATTCATGGGAAAGATTACCAACTGAGTTGATTTTACTAACTGTATCAAGATTATATGAAGTAAAAATATTAATTTATCATAATAAAACTCGTTATATCAATGAAATAAATGTATGGAAAGGAATTATACCAGATGATGAAATTGATATAATAAGATTAGGTCATATTAATGAAGAACATTATTTACCAGTTTTAAAATTGCCAGATGAATTGATTGATGACATAGATACAATTCATAATATTTCTAAAATAAAATTAGAATATGATTATAAAAAAATAAATTATAAAGCATGGGCTGAGAAAATTGCAAATGAACATTATATTGAACTATTAACAAAACAAGAAAATTTTAATTTGAATAGTACAATTAATAAAAATGAACAAGAATATGTTGAAAAAACAAAATCTTCCCAAACTACTAATCAGAATAAAAATAAGGTTGAAGATTTCGAGTTTGAACCTGGGGAAAAATTAAACTTGGATGATTTTGAAATATTATAATATTAAATTTGTATATATAGTAAAAAATTGATATTTAAATATTTGGATATACTTATATTATATAGATGAATAATACAAAAACGTTAACAAACAGTAGCAAAACTAGAATAATTTCTCAAGATTCTTATACTAAGATCCTAATTAATATGATGAATATGTATACTAGACTGCATGATGATCGTAACAATCTAATCGATACTGATGATTCTACAATTGAATATAGTATTTCTGACTCTGACTATCTATCAGATAGTTATACTTATAAATCTGAGTCCAGTGGGTCTTTTAATAATTCCTCAGACTGCTCATCTGTTTCTTCGGATGAAAATTCGTACTTTAGGCGGACGCGGAGGAAGGAAAGGAATCGGTTGAATATTGCAAATATATATATGGACTATGGTCAGACTTTTGACCTAAATTATGGATATACTACTGATATAAATAAGGAAAATCCAATTATCTCTTACATGATTGATAAGCGAATTAATAATTGTAGGGTTGGCCCATCATCTCACATTGCTGCCTTCTTGCCGAGCAATATTGATATTGGGTCGTGTTTTATACCAGGCTATCGTAAAAAAGGTGATTATTGGTGAGAATTCTGAACGGGCACTATATGGTAACCATCTGATCAAGACCCACGCAGAAGTTGATGCACTTAAGAGACTTGAGGGTATTGTCAGATGTAAGAAGATGAAGAAGACCAGAATGAATTTAATAGTCTTAAGGGTTAACAAGTCGGGAAATCTATGTGAAAGCGCGCCTTGTTATCATTGTACTATGGAATTGGTAAAAAATTCTTCTGTTACTATTGATAAGTTATATTATTCGAGAGCAAATGGAACCATAACATGCATAAAGTTTAGTGCTTGGTCCACTCAAAAGAACTTCCATATCAGTAAGGGATGGAAGTGGATTAATACGAACGGTGCCCGTTCTAAAAAAAAGTAGAATTAATTATTATTACATTAAGTTTTTCTAGAATTATTACTCAAATTATATATATTTAAGCAATAAATAAAAAAAATTTTTTATAGAATTAAGAATATTTAAGTTAAAATCATATTAATTTTATCAATTGGATCAATAACAACTCCAGGTTTTTCTTCAAGTTCAAATATATTTTTATCAATAATATCAATTAAAGTGGTTTCACAAATAAATATATCATCATCACCATTTTTTCCAAGAAAATATTTACTATAAATAGTACTATCTTCATTTGATTCTATTTCTTTGATAACTATTAAATTATCTTCTAATTTAGTCGTACTCCAATAAATATTATATTCTGAATCATTAATTTTTTTAATAAATTTAAATATATTAAATACATCAGAATTATTTTTATTATTTAGTAAAACAAATTCCAATTGTTTATATAATAAATTATTTTTTAAATATAAATTATCTTCATCATAAATCATAATTTTTTTTATTTGGCATTTTTTTAATTTGTAAATAATTAAATCTAGTAAATGAACTTGTTGATTTTTTTCTTTAAATTGTTGAAAAAAATTTATAAAATACTTTATATCAATTATTAAACCAACTTCAGTTTTAGATTCAGAAACTATTTCAATAAATTGATTTAATTCAATATCTAATTGTTTAATATTTTTTTCTCCAAGAGCCATCAAATAAAACTGTTCTTTTTCTAGAGAAGTATTTGAATCAACTCCCTCTTCTAAAGTAAAATTCTTTTCTGTATTTCTTGTTTCATCATATACATAATCAAAAAAATATTTAAATTTGCTGTCTGGATTATTCAATAAATTTATATAATCACATATAGCAAAATAATATTTATTTGAAACTGGAACATTGTATTCTTTTAAATATATAACATCAGTATTATTGAATTTATATATTGTACTAATTAATTTGTTAAAATCATTAAAAACTTCAATCTCAGCCATGGTTTTATTGTATATTATATTAGTATTTATTACTTAATATCAGTATTAAATAGACAATTAATAGAATTTTCAACATTTAATTCAATATATGTATTATTATGATGCATTAATTCCTTTTCTTCTCTAGTCATTTTAGTAAGTATATCACTATCTAACCTTGACTTTAAATCTGATAAATCATTTGAACTTGTAGAACTTGATAAACTATAGGATTTAGACAAATCAGAGTCAGATTTTTCTAGTTTGATACTTGAACTAGTGCTTGAATCTTCGATTTTTTCTTCATATTTTTGATTATTAATTACATTATTTGAATTATCTGGGTTTGTTTTAACAGGATTACTAATTTGTATATCAAAATGTTTTTGTAAAATATTAATAACTTGAATATTTGGATTTGATTTATAAAAATCTTTATTAAAAACATAGCAAATAGCATTAATAAGATCAAAATATTTAAAATAACTAGGTATTTCATAATTATAATAAACAACTGAATTAATATCATCTTTTATATTAAAGAAAGGTGGATAAGAAAACAATTCTTTTGGAAGTTTTAATGTATTTTTAAGATTATTGATAAAATCATTGAAAATATCATATTTATAATTATAATTAGAAATAATTGTGTCCATAAGATTAATTGAATAATAAAAATAATAATCATAATATGAATAAATATAAATATATTTTACCAAATCTATAATAAATTTTTTAACACCACTATTTTTGTTAATGCTTGGTTTTACAAATTCAAAAAATATACAAAAACTTAAAAAATAATAATTATTATAGTCGATTGGATATAAACAATCATATAAATCAGTCGGATATGTTTCAAGAATTTTTAAACTAGTAATTATTATATGAGTTATATCGAGAAGCGTTGTATAATCTTTAATTTTAGTAGATGATAATTTTATTTCAATATCTGACTCTGTTTTTTTTAAAAAATTTAAATCATGCAAACCTTCTATTCCATAATGCATTAAACTATAGTTTATTTGATTATTATTAAATTCTGTTCCAGATACATTAGTATCTATACTGATAGTAATTTTACCACCATACTTTTTATTTGTTATAATATATTTATTATTATCTTTTAAATATTGTATCTTACTAAATTTTGATATTATAAATTTAAGTAGTTCATCTAAATTAACTCCTATTGTAAAATCACTTTGTTTTGTTTTTATTTGTAAAATATTTTTGCTAAAAGGTATTTGTTTTATAAAATTATTAAAATCTAAAAGAGAAGAAGTTTTATTATCAATAATTTTTTTAATGTAAAAATTATGATATGTTTCATAGTTATTATTTTTACTAATCACGTATCTATAAATAATAATATTTAATATTTTTTTTACATTATCATTTGGCATATCTGAAATTAAATTCATTTGTTTCGTATTTTGAATATATTCTGTTACAAATTTTTGAACATATTCTTGATTTTTTATTTTTTTTGTTTTAATTGATAAAAATGGATTGTATAATTTAATTATATGTCGTATATCTTTATTTGGTGAAAAATCAATAATTTTATTTATTATTTTTTTTTCGAATTTTAAATTATTAATAAATTTATATATTTTATCATTATCATAATCACTATGAGATATATATTTTAAGTAATTTGTGTAATTTATATAACTAATTGTAAGTAGATAATAATATTTTACAAATTCAGTATCACTTTCGGTTTCTAATAATAATTTATATATTGACCAAAATATCTTTTCAAAATTATCCCAATTGTATTTAGAATTTGGGAATCTAATTGGTATCTCTTCAAAATTCATTGTAAATAAACTTATTAATTCTTGTTTATATATATCTATTTTTTCTGACATTATTATCTTTAATATATATTAATCATATTTTTTTTATATTTAGTTTGAACTTGAAAAATTGATTTAATTATAATATTATATGTTAAATTATATGTTATATTAAACAAATGTATCTAGAAAAAGATTTTATAGCTCAAGATATAATAATGGAATCACTTGATCTAAAACATTCTATTCAAATCACAATAATAAGAGAAAATGCTTTTTTTCAAATAATTAAGTTTAATCCTGATTTTCAAAAAACATTTGTAATGTTATTAAAAGATGTTATTGAAAAATTTACATCAAATAATATAAAATATGTTAAACAAAATATTATAGATGAAGACAAAAGTTATTTTAAAAATAGTGATATTAATGAATTAGAAGATGGAAATTTTATTGTATCTACTCCTATAATATCATTTATTGATGAAATGATTTCAGTTCTTGGAATTAAAAAACTATAATTCGACCTATACTTATAAAACTAACATATGTGTATTTTATAGTATATAATATTTTTTAATTCAAAAAAAGCAAAAAAAATTGATTTAATAACATTAATATATATATTTATATATACAAATATGAGTAACTACAATTCACAAAACAGGCGCACTGGAAATTACGACGATCGTGGTTCCGGAAGAGGAGGTGGTGTTCCTCGTAATAGGGATCAAAATAGTGGTCCCAGAATTAGACCAGTTGATGGTCGTAGGATAGGTCCGTCCGACCAAGAAATTGGTGAAAAATTTGATTACGCAAGATCAATTCAGGAAGCTCAAAAATTACTTAATAGTGAGGATTTTGTGTTATCTCCAGAAGTTCTTGATGAACAAAAGGACAAATTTGAGGACATGATTGAAAAGGAAAATTTACTTCGTGGTCTTATCAATTTAGGTTTTGATAATCCATCCAGAATTCAAAGTATGGCAATTCCTCAAATTAAAGCTGGTCGTGAAATTATTGCACAACAACAATCAGGAACAGGTAAGACAGTAACATTCTGTTCTGCTATTCTTGATGAAATTGATGAAGATTTACAAGCAGTTCAAGCTATTATTCTTAGTCCAACTGGTCCTCTAACTCTACAAACATATTCAGTTCTTATTTCTCTTACCAAGTTTATGCCCAAAGTTAAAATTTCATGTTTTGTTAAGGGTGTTGAACCTAACACAAATATAAAAGATATTGGAGGAGAAGTTCAAGGTAGTAAATCAGATGATGAACAAGTAGCACAAATTGTAGTAGCTACACCAGGAAGACTTAAACATATTATTTCTATGTATCCTCATCTTTTTGAACATGTTAAACTATTTGTTGTTGATGAATATGATGAACTTCTTTCTGGTAATTTCAAAGATCAATTTAAAGAAATTATTCAAAAAGTTCCAAACAAGTCATCTATGCAGATGTGTATGTTTTCTGCAACAATGAATGATGAAGTTGTCAAACTTGCAAAAAAAATTCTTAAAAATCCAATTGAGATTTTTATCAAGAAAGAAAAAATGACACTTGATGGTATCAAACAAACTTATATTGATATCGAAGCAAATGGAGGACAAAGAAAACAAAATGTTCTTCTATATATGTTAAATTCTATTCCTCTTCAAAAATTTATTATTTATGTGAATAGAATTGAAACTGCAAATGAAATTAAAACACTACTCGAGGATAATAATTTTGCATCCTTTTGTATTAATGGAGAAATGACACCATTTGAACGAGCTGAAATTATTCGTGATTTTAAGTCAAGTGAAATTCAATGTCTTATTTCAACTGATTTACTTTCAAGAGGTATTGATATTCAACAACTTTCACTTGTTGTGAATTATGAACTTCCTAGAAGAGATAAGATTGAATGCTATATTCACAGAATTGGTCGTACTGGTCGTTTCGGTAAGAAAGGTCTTGCAATTAACATTGTAGATAGACGCGAAAGAGAAACGTTAAATCTTGTACAAAATACATTTAAGTGTCCGATTAATCCACTTAAAAAATCAGACCTTAATTATGTTACGTCGGAATAAACATCCAGTCATATATATATTTTTTTAGCAAACTAATTTAAAATGTTAAATATTAAATCAGATTTTTTATTTTACTTAAAACTAATTGTTCTTAGTAATTTTATACACAACCAAGATTTTGGAAAATATTATAAAGCTAAATTATCAAATGAAAAAATAAAAGAGGTTTTACAAAAACAAAATATCGATAAAAAAATTATAAAATTTATTGATAAAAATATTAATTATGAAGGTAAATTTAAATATTTAGTTAATTCTGATGATTTAGAATGTATGATATATGAAGAAAAAAATAATTCTCATAATAATTTATATATTATATTTAATGGAACTGAATTTGAATTTAAAATTGATTTTTTTAAAGATGTAATAACTTTTCTTAAATTAAATCAAGAAAAATTAGATAATGGAGTAAAAATTCATTCTGGATATTATAATATTTTATTTGAAAACAATATTTTAGATAAGATATATTCAAAAATTAAAAATAATAAATATGATAATATTTTTATTACTGGACATAGTTCTGGAGGTGGTATTGCTACAATTTTATCTTATTTATTAAATATTAAATTTCCTAATATTATTATAAATTTAATTCCATTTGCTTCAATCAAGGTTGGTAATAAGAAATTTATCGACTACTTAAATTCTTCCAAAAATATTATAATAACTCCAATTATTAATTCTCATGATCTTGTACCTATTTTACCTCCTTTTGATTGTTATAAAAATATTAAAAAAAATATAACTATATATGAAGACAAAATTAAATTTAATCAAAATATTAAACTTAAAAATAATTATTCAATACCAGATCATTTTACTATTCAGTACATTAAAAATATATATTATAATATTGCTTAATTTATTATATTTAACTTGTTTTCCAAATTATATCATATTGATTACCTAGACTTGTAATTACTTTGAAATTTTATTGTATCTAAAAAAATTCATACATTATAATTAGATCTTATTATCTTTTTGATAAATTTTTATATAAAAAATATAATCATATAAAAATTATAATATTTTGATATCAAATGGAAACTTACTTGTTTTAAATTTAATTGGATTGTAATATATTTCAATATCAATCTCTTTAAATTTTTCCAACTTATCTACACACATTGGTAATTCAACATTAATCATTTTTTTAAAATCAGGTTCTGTATAAACCACAAGTAATAAATAAGATTTAGATTCTAATACCTTCAAATCCATTATAAAAGCCTTAAATTTATTTGTAACCTTTAAATACGATAACAAATCAAAAGCATTTGATATTTTTTTTTGAATTTTTAATTTTTCATTAATTTTATCTATATTAACTTTACCATCAAATAAATCAGTATTATTCTTGTATATTATTAAATGATTTAACATATCAATCACTCTTCTCATGGGTGAAGATACATGACAATAATTATTTATACCAAGAGAATAATGTAAATTAGAATCTTGATTTTCTTTGTCTTTAAAACATAATTTATAACTAGCGCTGTGATTTAAAAAATTAACACAATATTTGGGAAGTAAATTAATATTATCAGGTAGTTCAGAACCATCTTGAATTCTTGTAATCATTTTATCACAATTTAAATTAAGATATTGTCCTGCAAATAAATTTACCCACACCATAAAAACTTCAATCATACCATGAGAAATATCAGATTCTAAATTTAATTTTGCAATTTTCATTCTTGATTGTATTATCATTTCATTAGATAATTTTACTAGAATATTTTTTTGTTCTAAATTTGAATTAATTTCTTGATCAAATTGTTCATAAGTTTTATTTTCTAAATTATATAACTTTGTAAATTTAATTTCATAATCTAATAAAACATATTCAGAAGAAAATTTAAAACAAAAGCTCATAGCTCTTCGGTACTTTATTTCATCATTTATTTTCAATAAACTTACGTATTTTACTACAGACTCTGGTAAAAGATGAATTGGCATCCCAGAACCTTTTGAATCTGGGATATAACATGTATTTATTCTCTGTAAAAATTCTTCAAATATTTGATTCATTTCTGGTTTGGTAAAATCAAAAAATGATACAGGATCAGCAATATGTATATCTAAATATATGTTAGATTCGTCAGTCCATAAAGAATATCCATCATCTAAATCAACCGATCCTAACGGATCAATTGTTATAACTTTTTGATGGTAATCAATACGTTGAACTATATCATATTCAGGATTAAAATCATATTTTTTCCATAATTCCAAATACTTTTTATTTGAAATCCAATTTAATGTATACATATGATGATAAATATTTAAATCATCAATAGGATCACCAACTGTTCCATATACTTCTTTTATTGTATTTGTATTTTTATCAATTAAAACATATATATCTTTTGTATTAAAATCTTTATTAGTTGGTACCAAAATATCATCAATATTTTCTGATAATATATAACATTTTCTAGCTGAAACCATTTTACCATCTCTTGGTATTTTGTAAAGATTTCTACTTGATAAAGCAAGTCTTCCAATCATTTGTATTTTATATTAGAAATTTATAATAATTTAATTCAACAATCAATAAAATCAATTTTTTTATATTCAATTAATATAAAAATAATTATAAGAAAATATTTTTAACCACTTGGCTAATTAGTTCTTAGTGGTATTGGTACGTTTTCCTCTAACTTTAGGAACATCACCGTCAGTTTGTTTTGGTTCATATTTGGTTTTATTCTTACCACTTGAACTACCACGAGTCTCAGTCTTTGTAGGTGCCTTCTTCTTACGTTCAACCTTTACAAATCCTTCGGGCTTGGCTTGGACTGTAGTATCTGTATTATCAATTGTTTCTTTATTTTCTGATTTGTCATCACTATCTCTGGGTGTACGAATAATTTGGTATTGTTCACGAACAAATTGTTGATCAGAATCTTTAAAAATTCTACGAACAAGTTGACCATGAACTCTTGAAAGTGTACGAGAAACAAAAGTTAGTTTTCCAGTTTCATCACTCCAGAACATACGAACAAATGAATCCTTTTGTCCCATTAGTTTATCAGCAACTTCTTTAGTGCAAGTAAATTCGGATTTGGTTTGGAACTTTGATACCTTAAAAGGTCTTACTCTGGAAAGTTCATCAAGATGTTCTGATGATAGGGTGAAGAAAATATACCCTTGATGGTGCGAGAATTTAAGACCATGACGAGTTCTGAAATCCTTCAGAACATCAAAAATCTTTGATTGGTCATCAGTCTTGTTGTAATGGACAAAACAGGTGATAATACGAGGCTTATTTTGAGTGGAATCAGCCATTTGGTTTTGATCAGCTTGTGACATGTATCTCTTATTATACTTTATAAAGTTGTCATATATTTAAATTGTTTTTATTAAAAAAATTGAAAAACAAAATTTTATAATATTACTTAATATATATTACATACCTAGTTTTATTATAATACATTAGAATTATCATAAAATGCAATCAACAGAAATTCATCAACCTACTCTTATTCAGAGAAAGAGATTTAGTAATGAAGTTAAAAAAATTAGAAACGAGCCTCTTGGGTATGTTACAGCATATCCAAAAGTAGATGATCCTTTTACATGGTATATTTTAGTAGTTGGACAGGTCGGTTCAGATTATGAGGGAGGTCATTTTATTGGAGTAATTACACATGCAAGAAATTATCCTGATGGAGCACCTTCATACACAATGCTAACTCCTAATGGAAGATTTGAACCTAATAAAAAGATTTGTACTTCAAATTCCAGTTTTCATAACGAGTCATGGTCTAGTACTTGGAATATTCATTCAATATTGATTGGATTTAATTCAATGTGGATGGATGATAGAGATTCTGGAATTGGACATATCAAAGTAAGTAGAGATGAAAGACAAGTACTTGCTAGAAATTCAATTATATGGAATCGAAGCAATTTTTCTGAAATTTATGCTGGATTTAATCTTGAATCTCTATCCTTTAATGTAGAATCAGATCCAAGATACAATACCAATAACTCAAGTTCAACATCATCAAATGCATCAGATACATCATCATCTTCTGGTTCAGCCTCTGGTTCTTACTAATTTATAAATCATTAGTCTATTTAGTTTTATTTATAAAAAAATTGATTTTTCTATTAAATCTAATTTAAATTTATAGTATATATATTATCAATAATGGACAAAGACAATAAAGAAATAAAGCCTGCTACTGTAGCATCTTTAATTCAAAGAAAACGTTTTAATAACGAAAAAAAGATTTTGAGTGAACAACCTCTTGGATATATTACAGCATACCCCAAAGAAGATAATCCATTAATTTGGTATATCTTAGTTGTTGGACAAAAAGAAAGTCATTATGAAGGTGGACATTTCATTGGAGAAATTCATCATTCTCCCAAATATCCAGCAGAACCACCTGACTATTATATGAGGACACCAAATGGTAGATATGATATTGATAAAAAAATATGTTTATCAAATTCTGGTTATCACAAAGGAGAATGGTCTAGCACATGGAATATTCATACAATTCTTGTAGCATTCTATTCAATCTGGCTTGATGATAAAGAACATGGTATTTCACATATTACTAGAAGTAAAGAAGAACGTCTTAAATTAGCTAATGAATCAATTCAGTTCAACATGAAAAAATACAAAGATATTTATGAAAAATTCAACTTTGAAAGCTTATCTTTTGATGTTGATAATGATCCTAGATATAGTGGTAAAACTACCAAAAATTCTGTTTCTAGTGGGACAAATAATCAAATGATTCAAACCCAACCTGAAATTAAACAAAATGTCCAAGTTAACTCTACTGAAGAAATTAAATCAGAGGTTAAATTAAATGAAGAAATTAAACCAAATCAAGAAATTAAAACAATTGAAGAAATCAAACCCAATCAAGAAATTAAACCAATTGAAGTAGAAGATGGTGAAATTATTGAAAAAAAAAATTCAAAAGTCAAAATAATTAAGGATGAAGAAAGAAATGTTAAACAAAAAATAATTTTTGAAGAAATTTTTAATGATATTTCACTAGTTAATAAAAGTATTGATGATCAACAAAATACTATTAGAAATTTAACAGATAAACTATCAAATTCACTTAAGTAAATTTTTATTTACATAGTAAATAATGTAATTCATAAGTTTTATTTATTTTTGTATATTTTATATAAAAATATGATTTATTTTACTAAAAAATGATTTTTTTACTATATAAAAAAATTGAAAATAAATCAATATTAATATATATTAATATATGTATCTATTATAAAAATGGGGGTCAGAAATATACGTGGTGGTAATAAATCTAAGGGTATGGCTCGTGGAAGAACCAAAAGACAAGTAGCAGAAAAATTAGAAAATTCAGATCAAATGTTTGGTCAAGTATCATTTATTGGTGGTAACAATTTAAAAATTATGTGCACAGATGGAATAGAAAGGAAAGCTGGTGTTCCTAGTAGTCGAAAAGTTAAAAGATTACAAAAAGGTGATTGGGTGTTAATTGATACAACTGATAAAGAATACTGCTCTATTTTAAGTTTGGCAAAACCTAGTGGAGATGTTGCAGACTTGATAAAGAGTGATAAAGAAAAAGAAACAGAAAATATTATTTTCTCAAATACTAATAATGAATTTGATGACTTAATTACTGGTCAAAATAAAGGTGATTTTGATCAAAAAATCAAAATTGAAGAAAATTTAAAAACTTCTAAAAAAAATGATTATAGTAACTTTAGTTTAATAAGTGACGAAGAAGATGAATATGAAGAAGAAGAAGAAGTTGAGGTCGATAAATTCGGTAATACTATCGAAAAGAAAAAAGAAGAATCAATTGAAAAAAAACAGATTGAAGAGGAAATTATAGTTCAATCTGTTAATCCAAAAAAACAAAAAAAATCAAGTAAACAAATGGTTACAATTGGTGATTCATCAAATTTAGATGAAGACGATCCAGATTTAGAAACTTTATAAATAAGTTTTTATATGTTAAATTTTAATGTTTTGTTGTGAATATAATATTTTTATAATAAAAATATTGATTTTTGTATATAATTTAAGTATTAAAATATATTATTAATTATAAATATGTCAAATAATTCAGGGATAGCTCTAAGAAATAACTCTTCTCCAATAGACCTAGTTGGTAAATGCAATGGAAGACATGTTAATTGTAATGCTTTTGTAGACAGATATAATAATCTTAAAACTAGTGGTGAATTAACTCAAGAATTGTTTATTAAATATCTTATCTATTTAAATACAAACGGTAGTTACAACTCTTGTATTAGTTCATATAATAATGCTTCCTATCAAAAAATAATTAATTTTATTTCTGAAAATTGTTCTAAATTTATAATTGAACCAAAAATATTGGGTCAAGTCATATCTGGTATGTCAGATTCTCAATTACTAACAGTTTTAAAATTTCAAGTAAGCAAAGATCCTATATACATTGATAAAATTATCGGAGTTGAAATTCCAAATAATGGATATGGTGGCTATAATAATAATAGTTTTATTTCAACTATAGTTACAAATTATAATTCAAAAAAGGATTCTTCAAAATATATTTTTAATTTAATTCCTGTCAAACAATTTTTGTCAATTTTAAATAAATTTAAATCTAATATATCAACTAATAACGAAGAACTTTTTTCATATTACATTAAAAATAATTGCAAAACAATAGACAATTCTACATCTCTTAATCTAATTAATAATTTACCATATCGTTCTACTATAATTAATGAACTATTTAAAATCATTGCTAATAATCCAATTGATAATAAGATTAAAATAGAAATACTAAATAAAGCTATTGATAATATTGATAAAAATTTAATTATGACAATACTTGAAACTTGTAAAGATATTACTCCAACCATAGAAATGGTTGATTCACTTACCCGAAGAGTATATCCTAATTCCTCTGCTATGGGTGCATCGAACTCAAAAATTATTGCAGATATTATAGATATTTTTGTTATTTATGGGATGAAAATTACAAGAGAAATTGTAATTAAACTACTAAACAAAACTTGTTATATCAATAATATCGAAAAATATGGAATTAAAATTGATGAAGAAATTTTACAAATTAGTTCTAATTATTCATATTATCCTTATAAATTTGATATCAAACCTCCTAAATCAGTTCTTATGAAAGAATGTTCAAAAACAAATAATTTAGAAACTCTTAAGAAACTCAAGGAAAGTGGAGGTGTTTTTACTACAGAATGTTTAATTGAGGCATGTAGAAATAGAAATAATGGTAAATGTATTAAATATTTGGTCAATGATTGTGAAGTTAAATCTAATGATGAATGTATTAAAATTTTTCAAGAAACTTATCATATTGAAGCACTAGATTTTATTATTAAAGGATATAATCCTGAAAAAAAAACTAATGAAAAAACTATTAAAACTTTTGAATTAGATCAAAGTAGTACATTGATTGTTGAACCTAGAGATATAAAAATAGAAAATGAATTAGATTATAAACTTAAAAACAAAATTAAAAAATTCTTTGATCATAAGAAAAAAACTATTAAATATCTTGAAGTTTATGAACTTATGTTAAAATATTTAATAAACAAAAAATTAATTATTGGAAATTATTTTATTATTAATGATGAACTTTCAGTAATACTTAAATTAGAAACAAGCAGTCTTTTACATATTGACCAAATTAAAAATATTATCACGTATTTTATTGATATCGCAGATTCTGATTAATTTTTTTAATAGCTAAATTAATGAAATAAATCATATTTTATTTATTTTTTAGATGTCTTTTTTGAGGCTTTCTTTGAACCACGTCTCTTAGCACCACCCTTCATGGTTTTAGAAGCTTTTTTAGAAGCTTTCTTTGAAGCTTTTTTAGAAGCTTTCTTTGAAGAACGTTTTTTAGCACCACCCTTCATGGTTTTGGATGCCTTTTTTGAGGTTTTCTTAGATGCTTTCTTTGAGGCTTTCTTTGAGGTTTTCTTTGAAGCACGTTTTTTAGCACCACCTTTCATGGTTTTAGAAGCTTTCTTTGAAGTCTTTTTAGAAGCCTTTTTGGAAGTTTTCTTTGAAGCACGTTTCTTAGCACCACCTTTCATTGTTTTAGATGCCTTTTTGGAAGCTTTCTTAGAGGTTTTTTTTGAAGCTTTCTTAGAGGTCTTTTTGGATGATTTTTTAGCACCGCCTTTTATAGTTTTGGAAGCCTTCTTAGATGCCTTTTTTGAGGTTTTCTTAGATGCTTTCTTAGATACTTTCTTAGATGCTTTCTTAGATGATTTTTTAGCACCACCTTTCATTTTCTTAGAACCTTTCTTTGATGATTTCTTAGAGGCTTTCTTAGAGCTTTTTTTTGCAGCTCTCTTTCTTTTACCACCAGCTTGGGTTACTTCTTGTTTAGGTTCATCAGATGATGAAAGAGCATCAGCAGCTTTGTTGTAAACTCCAGTAACAATCTTAGCAGTATCAGATACTAAGCCAGTAGCAATATCACCAATGTTACCAACAGTTCTAGTAACAAGATTTTTGGCACTAGTACCAGCGTTATTGACAGTTGAAGTTACGTCTTCAACAAAACCCTTTTCTTCTGAAAGACCACCAATATGTCTTCTGGGTAAAGTAGGATTAGAAGATTGATTTTGACTCATTTGATATATAATAATGTTAGGAAAAAAATTATTATTAATAATAAAAAAATTATTATTATATATAAAAAAAAATTTAAAATTTTTTTGTCCAACAGGTTAAAACTTTTTTTTAACAGTTTTTTAAATTTTTTTTAAATTATATTTTTTTAATTGGAAAAAATTTATATTTAATATGATTTATAATTTATTTTCTGGATGTCTTTTTTGAAGATTTTTTTGAAACTTTCTTAGAAGTCTTCTTAGATCCACGTCTTTTAGCACCACCTTTCATAGATTTACTAGCCTTTTTTGAAGTTTTCTTTGAAGCCTTTTTAGAACCTTTTTTAGAAACTTTTTTAGAAACTTTTTTAGAAACTTTTTTAGAAGTCTTCTTAGATCCACGTCTTTTAGCACCACCTTTCATAGATTTACTAGCCTTTTTGGAAGTTTTCTTTGAAACTTTTTTAGAGATCTTTTTAGATGATTTTTTAGCACCACCTTTCATGGTTTTAGAAGCTTTTTTAGAAGTTTTTTTTGATGCTTTTTTGGAAACCTTTTTGGAGTTTTTTTTTGATCCACGTTTTTTGGCACCACCTTTCATTGAAGTCTTTTTACTAGCCTTCTTTGAAGTTTTCTTTGAAACTTTCTTAGAAACATTTTTAGATGCTTTCTTTGATCCACGTTTTTTGGCACCACCTTTCATGGTTTTAGAACCTTTTTTAGAAGATTTTTTAGAAGCCTTCTTTGAAGTTTTCTTAGAAGCTTTTTTAGAAGATTTCTTAGCACCACCTTTCATCGATCTCTTTTTAGATGTTTTCTTAGATGTTTTATTAGATGTTTTCTTTGAGACCTTTCTCTTTTTACCACCACCAGCATGATTTCCATCATCTCCAGTAGGTTCTACAGCACCTTGACTAACAACAGGAGCTTGAGTTTTTAATTCAGTAATTTTGGTTCTTAAAGATTGAATTGTTAATTCTCCTTCTGTATTAATAAATGTTACAAGTTCAGCTTTTTTATCTGTATGTTCAGGAGCAGGAAAAATTTTATTAGCAAATCCATCAACATCTGCAATTTCTACAGTTTTTGTTAAATCTGTTTGAGAAACGTCAGCTTCCTCTCCAATAATAAAATTATAAGGAGATACTATTGTTCCTTGTATATCACTTGGGCATACTAAAACACCTCCTTTTTGATTCTTTCTTTGATTAGATTTTTTGGCTGGCATATTGTATAATATATATATTATATTATATATAATTTTTATGAAAAATTGATTATACTTTAATATAATTTCAGTATTATATATCATATCAAACATAATTCAAGATGCAAAGTTATATAGTTAATATTAAAAAGATACCTAAAAATTATTATATGTTAAAAAGTTTATCAATAAGCAATTTTAACAAATATTCAATAGAAAAAGAAGAAATTACATTAAATATTTTAATTGGGAAAAATGAACATTCAATTAAAATTTATGTTGATGATAACTTTAAACCTAGTTTTATTTTAATAAGTTCTCAAATTGAAAATGTGATTTTAAATCAGCAAATAGAAAATTTAAATTCATACATTGATGATTTTGAAAATTTTCAAGATTTAATATATGAAATCAAAAACCTATTAGAAAAAGTAATTAAAACCAAAGAAGAACCTGTTATTCAAATAAAAAATAAAGATGTAAAATTATTTAAAGAAAATCTTGAATTAATTAAAAATTCTTATACACAATTAAAGGATAATAATAAAAATCAAACTAATTCAAATTCAGAATTATTTAGTTTCAGAAGTAAAATAGAAATGTTAGGAGATCAATATTTAAAAATATACATGGATGAACGTTTTGATATTGAAGAAATAACAAACTTAGAAAATATAATAATTGTGTTAAGTAATTTTACTGGATTGACAAATTTAGAAGTAAAAGTTGTTATGTGTGTTGATTTGGATTGGGTTAAAAAACCTCCAGTTGTGATTTTGAAATCTAATATGGTGTTAAGTGATAATATATTAGGTGTAATTGAAAAATTAAAACCATTTGCAGATACAAAATCTTGGTCAATAAAATATTCTATTTATGATACAATTGTAAATATTTATAATATGATTAATACATATGGTGAAATACAATGTCAAAGTTCAAACAATTTAGAAATAGTACTTAGTGAACTTGAATATTTATTTTCCTTAAAAGATAAACAAATTTCTCAAACAAAATTACTTGAATTATTTGATAAAAATCTAGTTCATGGATATGAAAATAATCAAAACCAAGGATCAGTATCTAAATTTAGTCAAAATACAAAAGAATATTGGAAGAAAGGAACTGGTTATGGTCATGATAATAATTTAAAAGCAAATTGGGATATTGAAGAATATGTATCTAATTTAAACAACAAAAAGAAAAATATTAATATCAAGTTTTCTTCATTAATTGATGTAATTATACTTGGAGAATCAATAATAGATCATATTGATAAGGTATTAAAAATATTTGAACAATATATTAATCATGATGAACAAGAATCTATTTTGTTAGTTAAAATTGCTGATATAATTAAAATTAAAAATTTATCCCTAGAAAATAAATCTGTCTGGAAAATTATTCAATATCTAAAAGAACATTTTGAAGAAAATAATATTGTACATGAATTATTTAAGGAGAAAAAAACAGAAATTATTATTAAAAATAATACTAATGAAAAATTTGACGAATATCAAAAAAAATTATATGAATACAAATTTAAATTTATTGATACAGTTTATAATAATTTTTATTTTGATTCATTAAATACAAATTCAAGTTATTCAAATAATATAGTTAAAAATAATACAATTAATTCAAATCAAATATCAAGATTACAAAAAGAGTTTGTAATTTTAAAAAAATCTATAACTATTGATAAAGATGCTTCAATATTCTTTTCAGTTGATAAGCAAAATATTTTCAAAATGAGATTTATTATAAGTGGTCCTAAGGGTACTCCATATTCTTATGGATTGTTTTTATTTGATATGACATTTACAAATGAATTTCCACAAAAACCACCTATAGTACATTTTTTGAATCATGGAAATAAAAGATTTAATCCAAATCTTTATGATTGTGGTAAGGTGTGTTTAAGTTTGTTGGGAACATGGAACTCTTCGAATAAAGGTGAAACTTGGAATTCTACAATAAGTACATTTAATCAAGTACTTATTTCTATTCAATCTCTAATTTTGATTGATGAACCATATTTTAATGAACCAGGACATGAAAAATCTATTGGGACACCTCATGGAAATGAAAAATCTAAAAATTACAATTATACAATCAGAAAATATACTCTAGATCATACCATTAATGATTTAATTGAGGATATATTGTCTGGAAAAAACAGATATAAAGAATTTGAATATGTTATTCGAAATCATTTTATTTTTCATGCCAATAATATTAAAAAACAAAATGAAATTTGGTTAAATGAAATGCCAGATAATCAAAAAAATATTTTTAAAATTTCAATGGATAAATTTGATTTTTTAATTAACAAAATTATCAGTTAACTATAAAGACTTTAGATCTTTAAATTTTTAGTTATTTGTATATTTTTTTATAATTTTAGTATCAGTACAATATTTAATTAATTTATTTTCTAGATCTTTACATTGTGTGTCATCCCAATATAATTCTCTAACAAGACCTTTACATAACATAAAACTATTAAAGTCATTAAAACACTTTGCCCTTAAGCTTGAGTCTGATTTTATACTTTTTACTGATTGTTCCATTTTTTGATAATAAATATATATTTATATAAAATTTTTTTCAAAAAATTGATATTTGAAACTTATCATATACCTATCAATATATATAATTTTACACTATTAGAGTATTATACTCGAAAATAGAATTCTGCTAACCATTCTAGGGTAAAATACCCAATAAATAATATATGACCCAATTTGTAGATCTACTAAGCAAATATAGTAGTTACGATGATGAGAATGATGAGAATGATGAAAATGATGAAATTGAGTATAATGATGATATGGGTCTAGAGAGACTAGATATGGAATATAAACTTTTTACACTAAATCCTTTAATGATTGAAAATGAGGAAGCACTCGAGTTACTTAAAAACGGTAAATGGATATTTAATCAGTCCGTAATTGCTTCAATTAAAACATATTTACAAGTGTATTTACCAAAATATATTGCTTCTTATTCTCACCCATTAACAGGAATTAAATCTGGAAAAATTTGTTTTGGTATCGATGATGATGGTCTTGTATATGGAATTCCTTACCAAGGTAACATACCTAAAAAAATAATTGAAGATGAGATAAAATCTCTTTTTAAAAACAATCTTAGAACAAAATATAATGCTAATCCAGAAATACTAGAAAAATATATGAATTTGATAGAAATAGAAATTATTAAAATAAATAAACCAAAGTTTCATGCAACTAATGATGTTTATCAAAATTACATTCAAAAGTATAATTCAATGATATCTAAACATCAGAATTACTTGAATAAAAAAAGAATATGGGAAAATCTTATTTATAGTTTTACTAAAAAACTTCATAACATGTTAAATCATGAAGAAACTAGAAGAAATATCATTAAATATATTAAAGAAAAGTCTGGTTATCTTAAAAAAAATTTTAATACAAAATATTCATCAATTTATCACCTTTGTGATGTTAGAGATTATTATGATTTTATTGGTGAAATTAGATCAGATTTTCAATACAAAAGTATGAAATACGAAACAATAGAAGAAATGAAAACTAATCCCACAAATATTTTTTATTGGGTTACAAGATGGAAAGATTCTAAAACATCTATTATTAAATCTATAAAACCAAAATGTCCTCGTTTTACTTCTAATAAAAACTATCCAGCATTTTTGTTAAGTCAAGTTCATAGAATGATACCATATTGGTGTGCAACTAATCAGAATGTTGATTTACATTTAATTAAAATTAAAGTTTCTGGATGTATTGATCCAAACACAATATTAGAATATATGGAACCAAATGGGAATTGGAGTGAAAGTTATAGAAGGGTAGAATCAAGAGGTCCAGAATCAATTCCTTTACAATAGAATTATTTTTGTTTATGTGTATTTTTGTATAATAAAAAATTGATTATGTATTAGAATATTAAATAATAGTATATATTCAAATGGAAATAGTAAGTGCAAATATTGTTGGTTTTTACCATTATAAACCTGATTTTGAAGTAATTAATTACGGTGTCAAACAAGAATGTTCAAAGGAATGTGTTATTTGCAAAAGAACATTATATGAGCCAAGTTATGATACTGTTTCTGATAACAAAAATATCTTTAGAGAAACAGAAATTGTGATTGGAAAATGTGGTCATATGTTTCATGCCGATTGTATTGGAAGTTGGCTTAAAAATAATTCTGATTGTCCTATTGATAAAATAAAATGGTGTCCTCATCATGTAGCTGATTCTACCACAAGATTAGTTCTTGAAAACAAAAAATTTAATCAAAATTATAAAAATAAATTTAATCAAGCAAGAAAAAATTATCTTAAAAATCCTAATCAAAAATAATTATTTAGATTCAAATAAGTTTTTCTAATTCAGATGTAGGTATAATTGTACAACCTAAGTAAAATAATTTTAGATGTAATTCATTATCTCTGTAAAAAGAATCTGAGACACAATAATCATAATAAGTCATATTTAAATGAATTTTTTTAATTATTTCTCTACAACTAGCATTTCTTTTATAAAATAATTTAAAATTCTTATTTCCAACACTAAAATCAGGATTATCCATAAAATTTTTTGACGCTTTTATAATTTTTATTGTTTCATCAATTTTATAATTAGAATTTTTTTTAAGATAAGCTAGCACATTATCTTGTAATTTTTTAGGAATAAATGGAGCTTCCTGTAAAGTATTAACATATCCATCAACTTTATTTCCTGATATACAAATCATTTTATTTAATTTCTTTTTAAAATAATTTTGATTCATGTAATATTCTAATTCAACCTTTCCATTGACTTTATTTCTTAGATTATATACAAAACTTATTAATCCATTTCTTGTAGAAAAATTATCATCATCATTAATATTAGTATCTGATTGAGTGATAAAAACACTAAAAGAACTTCTACAACTTTCACATGGCAAAAGTAATTTCAAAGATAAAAAATAATTTCTTGTTGATTCAATTATTTTAGAATCAGCATTTTCTGGATAAACTGCTGTAAAATTAAATATTGCCGCCCAAAAATTAGGTCCCCATAAAAAAGGCTTAATATTATTATTCATTGTTATATATATATGTTTATATAAAAAAATTGAATATGAATATAGTATAATAATATTATAATATTAAAATACGAATAAAATGCAATCGGTAAAACAAAAATATGAATTAGATACTTTTCAATTAGAATCTTGTAATTGGATAGATTCGGGTTATAATATATTAGTATCAGCACCCACTGGTTCAGGTAAAACAGCTATTGCTGAATATGCTATCGAATACACTAAAAATAAAAATTCTTCTAGTCAAATTATTTATACTTGTCCAATTAAAGCACTTTGTAATGAAAAGTATCATGATATGGTTCACTCGCACTCTAAATCTGGTTCTCCTTATACTATTGGCCTAATGACAGGAGATATTATTATAAATCCAGATGGAGATATAATTATTATGACTACTGAAGTTCTTTATAATTTAATGACTAATACCACTAAAGAATTTAATCCTGGTTGTGTAGTTTTTGATGAAGCTCACTATATAAATGATGATGGAAGAGGCCATGTTTGGGAAAAATGTATCATTTATTCACTTACAAAGTATAATGTTCTTCTAGTTCTTCTAAGTGCAACTATTGGTAATATTGATACTTTGATGCATTGGTTAAATTCAATTAATGAATATAAACAATTTAAAAAAATAGTTAAAACTCAGAGACCAGTTCCTTTAAGAGAATATATTGTCGATAATTCAAAAATAAGAACTCTTAAAAAAATTCTTGATGAAGGTGAAGAAATTAATGTTATTTCTGATCCTGAACCTGATACTTATGAATTATTTGATTTAAATGATGTTAATTATAACAAGGTAAAGAAATATTGGGAAAAACTTGAACAATTTAATTATTCTATAAAATTCGAATTACAAACTCTATGTAATCAAATTAAATCAAATCCAAATTTAGGTATTCCTGCAATAATTTTTGTCTTAAGCAAAGTCAGATGTATTAAATATGCTGAAATGATTGAAACAAGTTTTATTGAACATGAAGAACAATCTCAAATTCTAAACTTTTATGATCAGAATTTAAAAGAATTTAATGAATGTTCACAATATATTAATCTTCGAAAAACAATTAGCAAAGGTATTGCATATCATCATTCGGGATTAATTCCAAAAATTAGAGAGGTTGTTGAATTTTTAATCAAAAGAAAACTTATCAAGATTGTTTTTGCAACAGAAACTTTTGCTGTTGGACTAAATTTTCCTGTTAAAACAGTTGTTATGACTGCATTTAATAAACCTAGTGATAAAGGATACAGAAATATTTATGTTTCGGAATATAAACAAATGGCTGGTAGAGCTGGTAGAAGATTTATTGATACAGTTGGAAATGTTATAATTTGGCTATATAATGATAGAAATAAAATTAAAAATCCTTATCCTACATGGAACCAAATAGCTAATATCGTAGCAGGTCCTGTAGATAATGTAAAATCTAAGTTTGTTATTGAACCAAATTTTGTTCTTAAAAATTTAGAAACATTTAAAATAGTATCAAAATCAAGTTTTAAATATTATACATCCGATTCTGAAAGTAAACAAATTATCATTCCTGAAAAATTTGCAAAAATTTTTGATATTGATCTTAAAGTAATTGAATTTAGTAAACAGGGTGTTAATTATATTGATAAAAATTATAAAAAATTAATCGGTAAACTAACTATTCAAGAGAAAAGTGAGTATAATAAATTTCTTGATGATTTTAGAAAAAATAGTATTAAATCAGATTATGAAATATTTTTAGACACTCAAGAATATATGCTTACTTTTCTTGTTAACAACAGTTTTATTGAATTAAAAGATGATAACTATAGTTTAACAAATAAAGGAGAAATAGCTTCTTGTTTTAATGAAATTAATCCTGTATTATTTATGAATCATGCAGAAGAAATATTAAAAGATCCTGAAAACATAATACCAATATTATCAATGTTTATAGATGATGGAATTTCAGAAAAAGAAGATGAAGATAAAAATACTATTGATTATGGAGAAGTTCCTAATTATTTTGTCTCCATTGTTGAATTAAAATATTCTAAATTTATGAATACACTACCCAAATGGAACTTTTATCCTGATAATTATATAATAATTAAAACATGGTTAACTGAAACAACTATTAGTTTAGATTCTATTACAGCTTTGTATGAAATAGATATGGGTCTAATGGTAAGAATTCTTATTAAAATGTATCAAATTGTTGATGAACTAATCATGAAACTTATCAAAATTAATAGGACAGATTTAACTAACTTCCTTAGTGAAAAAAAAGAACTTTTAATTAGGTATCCTCTTAAACTTGGAAGTTTATATATCGATAACTAGTACAAATAAATTTATTTAACTTTATTATTATAATTAAGTATTATATAAAAGAAATTAATAATGGAATTTATACCAAATATAACAAACAATAATACTAATTTAGAACCTAATTCTGATTCAGATGAATACATGGATTTAGAAGAAATTATTAAAGAAAAAGATAAAGATAAAAGTAATATATATCAAATTCAGATATTTGATGGTGAATTAATAATTAAGTTAGTTGGAAAAGAATTTTATGTACCAGATGTTATTATTCAAGAAAATTTTGGTCCTGATAATAAACTTAGTCTATATTCTTGTTTATATGATGAAAATGATTTTGAATTAGGTAAAGAAGATGAAAATAAAGATTTAGTTGAAGATTTTTTTCATCCTTTAATCAAACTAGTTGAAAGAGAATCAGATAGTTTTTCTATTTATAGTTTTGCTGTTAAATTTAAAAATATTGTTTTAAATGAAAAATTTAGTGATTTTGAATTATATTTAGTTCATAATAAAAAAGATAATGATTTTGTTTACACACAATTAATTGAAAAAAATATTAATTCTGAAAATATAATTGAAAAAATTTTAGAATATTATAATAGAATTGTTGAAACTTGGAAATATATTGAAAATAATCAATCCTTAATAAAAACTGATGAAAAATTAGATACCAACAAATAATAAAATATAAAATTTGAATCTAAAATCAAATAATAATATATCTATTAAATAATATAGATTTTTATGACCGACGTTAAAGGCATAATAGATGTATTTACTGATGGTTCTTTAGTTAGAAAAGGAAAAGATGTTTATTGTGGATATGGAATTTATTTTCCAAATGGAGAATATAAACCAATAAGTAGAAAATTTACACATGAACCTATTACAAATAATAGAGCAGAATTATACGCTATTTTAAAATCAATTATTCTTTGTAATATAATTAATGCAGAAAGAATTAGACTTAATCAAACTCCAGTTAAAATCGTTAATATTTACTCTGATTCTGAATATAGTGTTAAAACATTTAATGAATGGTTACCTAACTGGATTAAAAAGAAAAAAGCTTATATGAATCCAGATATTATTAATCAAATTGTTGATCACTTAGCAAATGCACCTTTTAAAGTTAATTTCTTTCATGTAAGAGCACATACAGGAAAAGATGATCCACATTCTATAGCAAATGATTTAGTAGATGAATTAGCTAAAAAAGGAGCTTTTAGAAAAAAATAAAAATTTATGTAATACTTGAAATACAACTTGTTATCATACATATAATACTACTTGACATTAAAGTCATACCACAAGCCATTGCACTTGGTTGTAATAATGAGGGCATTTGCGAACTTGCAAAAATCATTATAGCTACACACGAAGAACATATTCCCCACCAAAGTGAAATATCATTAAATGTTTTTTGATTTTTTTTTGAAATATCCATGATAAAATAATAAAAACTTGATAATAACAATAATGACACTACTATATATGATGCTGCAGCACCTGCACCTAATTTAGCAAATGCACTTCTTGGAGCCATACTTTGTTTAAAATTTAAAGGCATA
>JACCDO010177444.1_pt1 | contig 37823 bp, 37 predicted proteins | sample 7446101 | NCBI WGS metagenome assembly JACCDO01 (sample SAMN15323440, study PRJNA562643) | freshwater metagenome | isolation source: river surface water | place: USA:Blue River Watershed | collected 2017-08-16 | reverse complement strand
GTAGTTTGGTTGGAGTAATTTTTTGACTATAACAATTTGAGAAATCATGAAAACTTTTTCTGCAAAATCCCATGAGGTAGTGCATGAATGGTTCGTGATTGACGCTACGGACAAAGTCCTCGGTCGTGTCGCCAGTGAAGTGGCACACCGTCTACGCGGCAAGCACAAGCCTGAATTCACACCACACGTTGACACTGGCGACTTTATCGTCGTTATCAATTCATCTAAGCTGCGTGTTACAGGCACAAAAGGCTTGAACAAAATGTATTACCGTCACAGCGGATACCCAGGTGGTATTTCCGAAACCAACTTTGACAAGATGCAAGATCGTTTTCCAGGTCGTGCGCTCGAGAAGGCTGTGAAAGGTATGTTGCCTAAAGGCCCACTCGGCTATGCCATGATCAAGAAATTAAAAGTCTATGGCGACGCTAATCATCCGCATGCGGCTCAACAGCCAAAAGCGTTAGAGATTTAAGGAAACCAAATGGCTATTAATTACGGAAATTGGAATTACGGTACAGGTCGCCGCAAGAGTTCTGTTGCGCGCGTCTTTATTAAATCTGGCAAAGGCGAAATTACTGTTAACGGTAAGCCTATTGATGCCTATTTTGCTCGTGAAACATCGCGCATGATTGCTCGTCAGCCGTTGGCACTCACGTCACACCTTACGACCTTTGATATCAAGGTAAACGTTTCTGGTGGCGGTGAAACTGGCCAAGCTGGCGCAGTTCGTCACGGTGTCACTCGTGCCTTGATCGACTACGACAATGCTTTGAAGCCTACCCTGTCTAAAGCAGGCTTGGTAACTCGCGATGCTCGTGAAGTTGAGCGTAAAAAAGTGGGTTTGCACGGCGCACGTCGTCGCAAGCAGTTCAGCAAGCGCTAATTTCGATCGGTCGCTGTTGTTTTATCGAAAGGGTCGCGCAAGCGGCCCTTTTTGTTTCTACAATGAGGCTTATTGTCAAAGTCTTGTATTAATGTGTGCAAGATTTCGTAATGACTTATGAAGTATTTTGGAGAAAGACATGATTAAGGTAGGCATTGTTGGGGGCACAGGATATACAGGGGTGGAGCTCTTGCGTTTACTGGCGCAACATCCGGAAGTCCAGATTGTGGCTATTACCTCTCGCACTGAAGCAGGGATGCCAGTAGCGGAAATGTTCCCATCTTTGCGTGGCCGTGTCGATTTGAAATTCACAACCCCCGATGAGGCGAACTTAAATGAGTGCGATGTTGTCTTCTTTGCAACACCGCATGGCGTTGCGATGGCACAAGCGAAAGAGCTGCTCGCACACGATGTCAAGATCTTAGATTTAGCAGCAGACTTTCGCCTAAAAGATGTAAAAGAGTTTGCCAAGTGGTATGGCATGGAACACAGCTGCCCAGATATTTTGGCTGAAGCGGTTTATGGCTTGGCAGAAATCAATCGTGAAGCCATTAAAAAAGCGCGCGTTGTCGGTTTGGCTGGCTGTTATCCCACGTCTATTCAATTGGGTTTAGCGCCGCTACTCTCTCCTAAATCCACCGGTGGAAAGCAATTGATTGATGGCAGCCACATTATTTCTGATTCGAAGTCTGGGACTTCCGGTGCTGGACGTAAAGCAGAGATAGGTACTTTATTGTCTGAAGCAAGCGATAACTTCAAAGCATATGGCGTCAAAGGTCATCGCCACCTTCCAGAGATTGTGCAAGGCCTCAAGGCTATTGCTGGCCATGATCAGATCGGGCTTACATTTGTGCCACATCTGACACCAATGGTTAGAGGCATACATTCGACAATCTATGTGCGTTTAACAGAGGCTGGTAAAGCAGTTGACTATCAAAACTTGTATGAAGATTTTTATAAACAAGAGCCTTTTGTTGATGTGATGCCTGCAGGCAGTCATCCAGAAACACGTTCTGTGCGGGGAAGTAATGGCATACGAATAGCTGTTCATCGTCCGGGCGGTGGTGATACTTTAGTTATTTTGGTGGTAGAGGATAACTTGGTAAAAGGGGCTTCTGGTCAAGGGGTGCAATGCATGAATTTGATGTTTGGACTACCAGAGACAACCGGATTGACCCAGATAGCTGTATCTCCGTAATAAGACAGGAATGGGGGTAATCCCCCTTCAGCAAGCTGGGCATTAAACGCCTAAAATAAGACATACCCTTTTGATTTAGGAGCAAATCATGACCGAATTAGCTACTCAGCACAATACGCCGGCAGCGCAAGATTTAGCGGAACCGCCTACCCCATTGGTGTTTACGGATGCGGCCGCTGCCAAGGTGGCAGATTTGATTGCTGAAGAAGGCAATCCAGAGTTGAAGTTGCGTGTGTTCGTCCAAGGCGGAGGCTGCTCAGGTTTCCAATATGGCTTTACCTTTGATGATGCAGTCAATGAAGATGACACGCAGTTTGAAAAAAATGGTGTAACGCTATTGGTGGACTCAATGAGTTTTCAATATTTGGTTGGTGCTGAAATTGATTACAAAGAAGATATCAATGGTTCACAGTTTGTGATCAAAAATCCAAATGCGACAACTACATGTGGTTGCGGATCTTCTTTTTCTGCCTAAGAAAAATTAGGAGAAACTAAGCGGGATAACAGGCACCTAAAATTCTTGGGCCTTTAGCTCCTGTAACGGCTGGCAAATTTGCTGGCCGTTTTTGTTTGTGCGCCCAAGCAAGCCATGCAAATGCTAAACCTTCAACAAGTTGCGGATGAATGCCAACAGAGTCACTAGTCGTTATTTCTGCTAGTTCTGGACATAAATATTGGGCTTTTACTTTGAGCAAGTTCATTAAAGCGGTGTTTTGAGCGCCACCACCACACACAATCAGCTTCTGTGTTTGCGGGGCATAGCGGGCGATAGCATCCAGCATAGAGTGCGCACTAAGATGTAATAAGGTAGCTTGCACATCTTCGGGTAGAGTATTTGCCTTATCAATTTTTTCTTGTAACCAATCCAGATGAAAGTCATCTCTACCAGTACTTTTTGGCGGGGTCTTTTTGAAAAAAGGATCAGTCAACATCTTGCTCAGCAGAGATTCATCGACTTTTCCTTGCAGTGCCCAATTACCATTTTCATCATAGGTGTTACCAAGATGTTTTTGTATCCAAGCATCCATCAACATATTTCCTGGGCCACAGTCAAATCCTGTCACGTCACCATTCTGAGAAATGAGCGTGAGGTTAGCAATGCCACCAATATTGAGGATGGCAAGATTCTTAGGTTCAGCAAATTGTTGCGCATGAAAAGCCGGAACTAAGGGGGCGCCATGACCACCTGCAGCAAGATCGCGACTTCTAAAATCCGCAATAACATCAATACCCGTTTTTTCAGCTAGGAGGGCAGGGTTGAGGGTTTGGTGGGTATAGGCCATCTCGCCTAAATGGGGTTGGTGCCGAATGGTTTGTCCATGGGCGCCAATTGCTGCAATATCACTATTTTTTATTTGTGCTTTTTGCAGTAATTGGTGAACCACCTCAGAGTAGGCTAGGGCCAAGGCATTACCAGCCTGCTTTTCTCGATGGAGCTCATTAGAGGCAGGACTTTGGAGTTCAAAAAGGGCTTGACGTAGCCCCGGTGCAAACGGAGCGCTGACTGATTCAATTGCACTAGCGGCACCCTGAGGGCTTATCCTAGCCAAAACGCCATCAATCCCATCCAGACTGGTGCCAGACATGAGACCTATATAAAGGGAGTGCGGTTGAGTCATGGGTTCAGGGTTGTGCTCTCAGTGATGCGACAATTATGCTTTAGCAATTTAAATACTAATTTAACTGAAACCGCTTAATGAATCAGTATGACGGCTCAAGCAGAACAAAAATATCCTTTGACTCCTGAAGTCTTCGCGGCCCTTGAAGTCACAAAACGTGGCTGCGACGAGCTATTGGTGGAGGCCGATTGGGTCCAAAAGCTAGCTCGTAGTTACGCTACGAATACTCCTTTAAGAATCAAGTTGGGTTTAGATCCTACCGCACCAGATATTCATTTGGGTCATACCGTTGTCTTAAACAAATTGCGTCAGTTACAAGATTTGGGTCATACAGTCATTTTCCTGATTGGTGACTTCACGAGCATGATTGGGGACCCCTCCGGTCGCAATGCTACTCGTCCACCATTAACTGCAGAAGAGATCGCAGTGAATGCAGAGACTTATTACCGTCAAGCAAGCATGGTTTTAGATCCTGCAAAAACAGAAGTTCGCTATAACAGCGAATGGTGCGATCCATTGGGTGCACGTGGCATGATTCAGTTAGCAGCAAAGCACACTGTTGCTCGCATGCTTGAACGTGACGATTTCACAAAGCGTTATCGCAATGGTGTTCCTATTTCTATTCATGAGTTTTTGTATCCATTAATGCAAGGATATGACTCGGTCGCGTTAAAAAGCGATTTAGAACTTGGTGGAACAGATCAAAAATTTAATCTCTTGGTGGGTCGTGAGCTCCAAAGGGAATATGGCCAAGAACCTCAATGTATTTTGACAATGCCACTTTTGGTAGGTCTTGATGGCGTTGAGAAAATGAGCAAGTCAAAAGGCAACTACATCGGTATTAGTGAGCCTGCTGGCGACATGTTTGGCAAGCTTTTAAGCATCTCTGACGATTTGATGTGGGACTATTTCACCTTATTATCATTTCGCCCCATGGCAGAAATTGATTTAATGAAACAAGAGGTTGCTGCAGGCCGCAATCCTAAAGATTGCAAGGTATTACTTGCCCAAGAAATTGTTGCTCGCTTTCATTCCCAAGCAGCTGCTGAAAAAGCGCTAGAGGACTTCAATCATCGTGCAAAAGGTGGTGTGCCTGACGATATCCCAGAGGTAACGCTTTCTGGTGCGCCAATGGGAATTGCAACGCTTTTGAAATCTGCTGGCTTAGCACCATCTACATCTGAAGCCATGCGCAATGTTGAACAAAATGGCGTAAAGATTGATGGTGTCACCATCAGTGATAAACAGCTCAAGGTTGAAGCAGGTACGTATGTTGTTCAGGTTGGCAAACGTAAATTTGCCAAGGTAACACTGAGCTAATTCGTATTACAGATCTAAGCTAGCGTTGCTGCTAGGTGGAGTGATACCAAAGTGTTCATATGCTTGCCGCGTTGCTACGCGACCACGAGATGTTCTCTGTAGATAACCTTGTTGAATCAAATAAGGCTCTAGAACATCTTCAATAGTATCGCGCTCTTCACCAATCGCCGCTGCCAAGTTATCGATACCTACGGGGCCACCATCAAACTTGTGCAAGATAGCTTCCAATAGTTTTCTATCCATGACATCAAAGCCGCTAGGGTCTACATCTAGCATCTTCAAGGCTGCGTCAGCCATTGCTTTGGTGATGGTGCCAGTACCTTTGACTTCAGCGTAGTCGCGCACACGACGCAGTAGGCGATTAGCTATACGAGGTGTACCACGCGCACGCTTAGCAATTTCTACAGAGCCATCGGGATCAATATTGGCTTTGAGTAATGTCGCAGAGCGATTGATGATTTTGGTCAGTTCTTCAGTAGTGTAGAACTCTAGTCTTGCAACAATTCCAAAACGATCACGCAGTGGATTGGTTAGCATGCCTGCTCGAGTGGTGGCGCCAATCAAAGTAAATGGTTTTAAATCAATCTTGACGCTGCGAGCAGCAGGGCCTTCACCAATCATAATGTCAAGACTGTAGTCTTCAAGTGCAGGGTAAAGAATTTCTTCTACTACAGGTGAGAGGCGGTGAATTTCATCAATAAACAGCACATCATTTGCTTCCAAATTGGTCAGTAGTGCTGCGAGGTCGCCCGGCCTGTCTAAAACAGGACCGCTGGTTTGACGCAAATTGACCCCGAGCTCTCTGGCAATAATGTGTGCCAACGTTGTTTTGCCTAATCCTGGGGGACCAAACAGTAGAACGTGATCAAGCGCTTCTTGTCTTGCTCTCGTGGCGCTGATAAAGATCTCTAGTTGGGCGCGGGCTTTGGATTGCCCAACGTATTCATCGAGTTGTTTTGGGCGCAATGCCTTTTCGAAGACGCTTTCAGCATTGCCTGCGGACCCACTCACAATCCGATCCTTGCTCTCGGGAAGATCGTCAGGGATAGCGTTGAGGTCGTCAGTATGAATAGCCATGCTGCAAGTTTAGCGGTGTTTCATTAAGTAAGGTTTAAGTGATGAAGATAGCAAATTAGGCTTTGGATAGATATTTCAGTCCTAGACGAATTCCATCGGAAACTGTGGTATCCGGAGCTATTTGTTTGAGAGCTAATAACGCCTCTTTCTCTGAATAACCTAAAGCTAATAGCGCTTGTAAAACTTCGCTGTGAGCATCTATTGTTTGCGGTTTGCCAGCAGGTAGGTCTAAATCTGGCGCTAATTTACCTTTGAGCTCTAAGCAAAGACGTTCAGCGGTTTTTTTACCAATGCCTGGGATTTGGGTTAATCGCCCAGCTTCCTGAAGCGTAATAGCTTGCGCAAGCTCGTTGACGCTCATGCCGGACAGAACAGCTAATGCAGTCCTAGATCCAACACCACTAATTTTGATTAATTGCCGAAAGGCTTCACGCTCGGGTTCAGTTGCAAAACCAAATAGTTGATGTGCATCTTCACGCACTTGAAAGTGAGTTAATAAAGTTACTTTTTGTCCTGTGGTGGGGAGTTGGTACAAAGTGCTCATCGGTACATCGACTTCATAGCCAATACCTTGGCAATCTACCAAGAGGCGCGGCGGGTGAACCGAAACGAGGATGCCTTGAATGCGACCAATCATGTAGAGATCTTAACCTGTGAAATAGTTTTTTACTTTTTACGTTTTTTTATAGCCAGAGCAGAGCTAATTGCTTTGGGAATTTGTGCATGGTGTGCTGCGCAGATGGCAACTCCCAGTGCATCGGAGGCATCTGATCCTGGAGCACGATTCAGACGCAACAAGCGCTTCACCATTTCTTGGACTTGCGGCTTGGCAGCACGGCCAGTACCTACTATCGCTTGTTTGACTCTTAACGCACTGTATTCGGCTACTGGCAGATTTTCAGAGACCAGTGCGGAAATCACTGCGCCTCTGGCTTGACCTAGCATCAAAGTCGAACGCGGGTTTACATTCAGGAACACTTCCTCAATGGCTGCCGACTGAGGGCGATAGGTTTCTAGAACTTCTTTAACGCCGGCATATAAAGTGCCCAAGCGCTCAGGTAAGCCTTTAGCTGGATCACCGCTTTCAATCGTCCCAGAGGCAACGTAGGTCAGCTTTTGGCCATCTACGTCAATGATTCCGAATCCAGTGGTTCGTAATCCTGGGTCGATTCCTATCCAGCGCATGCGTATTTCGACAAAGTCTCTCAGATGAATTAGTGACGGAAGTGACGTGTACCAGTAAAGATCATAGCAATGCCATGCTCATTTGCCGCGGCAATAATTTCATCATCTCGCATGCTGCCACCAGGTTGAATTGCGCAACTTGCACCACCATTCACCACGACATCTAGGCCGTCTCTAAATGGAAAGAACGCATCACTAGCGACCGCTGAGCCTTTTAGGCTTAGGCCAGCATTTTCAGCTTTGATGCTAGCCATACGTGCTGAGTCAACACGACTCATTTGGCCAGCACCAATCCCTAAAGTCATGCCATTGGCGCAATACACGATGGCATTGGATTTAACAAATTTAGCTACCCGCCATGCAAACATCATGTCATTCATTTCGCTTGGGGTTGGCTGTCTTTGGCTAACAACACGCATCTCATTTTGGGGAACATTTTTGGCGTCCGGTGATTGCACTAAGAGACCACCACCAACGCGCTTGAAATCAAATTGATTAAAGACTGAGCCCAATGGAATTTCTAAAAGACGCACATTCTGTTTAGCCGCAAAGATTGTTTTAGCTTCATCACTAAAACTTGGTGCGATCAGTACCTCAACAAATTGCTTAGCAATTTCCTGAGCAGCAGCCCCATCGCATGGAACGTTGAAAGCAATAATTCCACCAAAGGCAGAGCTTGGATCCGTTTTAAATGCCTTTTGATACGCCTCAAGGGCGGTTGCACCAACGGCTACTCCACAGGGATTGGCGTGCTTAATAATGACGCAGGCAGCAGCTCCACCAGCATCGCCAGTAAAGCTTTTGACACATTCCCAGGCGGAGTCAGCGTCAGCGATATTGTTGTAGGAGAGCTCTTTACCTTGCAATTGCTTGTAGTTAGCCAGCGAGCCCGCAACAGGATGAATATCTTTATAAAAAGCTGCCGATTGATGAGGATTCTCACCGTAACGCATCTCCTGTACTTTTTCAAAGGCAAGATGCAGTGTTTCTGGATAAGTCGAGCGGCCTTGATGGGCAAGATCATCTCCTAGAGCGGAAAGATAATTTGCAATGGCTCCGTCATATTGTGCGGTGTGAGCAAATACTTTTTTAGCCAAAGCTAAATTAGTCTTGTAAGAAACAGAATTGTTATTTGCTTTCATTTCTGCCAATACTGGTGCGTAATCATCAGGAGAAATCAGGACGGTGACATCTTGATGATTTTTAGCGGCAGCACGCAGCATGGCTGGCCCACCAATATCAATATTTTCTACAGCATCTTCAAAAGAGCAATTTTCTTTAGCAACCGTTTCGTTAAATGGATACAGATTAATCACCAACATATCGATAGTATCGATACCGTGCGTTTTGAGTGCAGCCATATGCTCAGGAAAATCTCTACGTGCGAGTAATCCACCATGAACCATAGGATGCAACGTTTTTACTCGACCATCGAGCATCTCAGGAAATTGAGTTAAAGCTGACACTTCCACTACGGGCAATTGATTTTCGGCCAATAGTTTTGCTGTGCCACCAGTGGAGATTAATTTGACGCCTTGCTCGTGTAGTGCTTTTGCAAAAGGAATAATGCCGTTTTTATCTGAGACGGAGAGAAGTGCTGTGCGGATCATAAATTTTCGAAAGGTTTTGTGAATTAAAGGCCGATATCTTGGGGGAATTTACTTAAGCAATTGGTGTTCAACTAGCTTTTTATGTAAGGTATTGCGGTTAATGCCCAAGTATTGTGCTGCCAGGGATTGATTATGCTTAGCATGCTGCATGACAAGTTCCAACATAGGCTTCTCAACGACGGCCAATACCATTTGATATATATCGGTCGGAGGCGTACCTTTAAGGTCATTTAAGTAATCTTGCAATTGCGTTTGAATGCATTCTGTAATCGGGTGCTGATTGTTCATAAATAATGTTGTAAGTTCAAATAATTAATAACTAATACGTAAAAACTAAAAAAGCAATAAAACTAAGCTGCCTCTACAAAGAGTAAACGATCAGAGTGTGATTTCATCTCATCAAAATAATCATTCACCATTTGCAGCTGTGTTTTGCAATCATCCGCTGTGTTCATGCGTTGACGGAAGGCGTGGGAATCTCGTAAGCCTTTGCAATACCAACCAATATGTTTGCGAGCAGTGCGTAAGCCTATATGTTCACCATAAAACGCATAGTGATCCAATAAGTGCTCGTTCATAATCCCCTGAATTTCACTAATTTGAGGAGTCGGTAGTTTATTGCCAGTCTCAAGATAATGATGAATTTCGCGAAAAATCCAAGGACGTCCCTGGGCTGCGCGGCCAATCATGATGGCATCGGCGTTGGTATTCTTTAAAACGTAAGCTGCTTTTTCTGGGCTATGAATATCCCCATTTGCTACAACGGGAATGCGGATGTTGCTCTTTACAGCCGCAATGGTTTCATATTCGGCTTCACCGTGATAAAGATCAGCACGCGTTCTTCCATGTACAGTTAGCATCGAAATACCGGATTGCTCTGCGAGTCGCGCAATCCCTAAGGCATTTTTATGATCACGATCCCAACCGGTACGAATTTTTAATGTTACGGGAACAGCATCTGGTCCGATACCCACCGCTTGTACTACCGCTTCTAAAATTTGCCTTACTAATAATTCATCACGTAATAAAGCAGATCCTGCGGCAACATTGCAAACTTTTTTTGCGGGGCATCCCATATTGATATCAATAATTTGTGCACCGTGTTCTACATTTAATTTTGCTGCGGCCGCCATCATGTCTGGATCGGCGCCGGCAATTTGAACGGCGATGGGTTTGAACTCGCCTTCATGGTTTGCGCGACGCTGTGTTTTTTCGCTTTTCCAAAGGAGTGCATTGGAAGCAATCATCTCGGAAACGGCATACCCTGCACCCAATTTTTTACAAAGTTGCCTAAAAGGGCGATCAGTTACTCCTGCCATGGGAGCAACAAAAAGCCGATTTGCAAGAATGTGGGGACCAATCTTCATTTATTAGAGCTTTTATTGAAGGGTGATATTTGTGTTTAGGGGAAAGCATGACACTTTAGCATAAATGGACCGAAATCTGCCTATTTTTTAGGCAGATTGCCTGATATAGATCAAACAAAAGTAGGTGGGTTTTTGAGGGCTTTTAGAGGCTCTTAGCGCTTACCAAACATCATCTGGCGAGCTAAGGCTGTTTTGACTGGTGGAAGCCACTGGAGGGCTGATAGGGCCAATCCACGAGCGATCACTACAGGAGTGATATTGGATGTAAAGACGCGCGCCATGAAGTCTGTTAAACCAATGGTCGTAGTACGGTCTGCTTTACGACTTTCAGCGTAATTTTCCAACGCGTGTTGAATATGATTTTTAGCAGGTTGGTAAGTAGATCCAGAGAATAGATTCGCTAATGTCTCGGCTAATAAGTAAGCATCGCGTAAACCTAAGTTCAAACCTTGCCCAGCTACTGGATGCAAAGTTTGTGCCGCGTTACCAATCCAAACTTCACTTTCTTTGGAGATGTGTTTACGATAATTTAAGCCAAGCTCATACAATCGTCGATCTTGTACTTTGAGAAAGCGTCCAATTCTTGAGCCGAACTCTTGTTGTAATGCATTCAGAAAATCTGCATCACTCAGTTCTAAACGTTTTTTGGATGACTTTGGTGAGCCGCACCAAACCAGATTAAGAATATGGGGTCCATAGTGGCTTGGTAAAACTGCGAGCGGACCTTCAGACGTAAAGCGTTCCCAAGCTTGATGGGGAATAGCGTTTTCCACCTCTACTAGACCCACCAAGGCAGACTGGCCGTAATCCCGACCAGATTCAACCCAATCCTGTTTTTTAAATAAGCCACCTTCGGCATGTACTACGCAAAGTGCATTTGCAGTCTCGCTATCACTAGCGCTATCAATATGGCGCCAAACAAAATGCGGGCACTGGGCTTGAATATTTCTTAAAGCCTGTCGGAGAGCTAAATGAATATCGCGATAACGAATGATATGTCCCAGTGCTTTTTGATTGAGTTCTTCTCGCGTCATCAAAGCACGCCCAAAGCGACCTGCTTGTGAAACGTGAACGCGATGAATGTCTGCACACTCAGCAGGCCACGCATTAATGGTATCAAGCAAAAGTTTGCTGCCATGAGATAGAGCAATGCCTCTGCTATCAGCATTAGCAAGATCGGCATCAGCGACAGGGTTGCGATCTAGTAAGGTGAGTTTTGCGTCCGGATATTTTTGCAGTATCCATGCGGCGCAAGCGAGCCCAACAGGTCCGCCTCCATGAATCACGATATCGCTAGTGTTCACGTCCATTAGCTGTTCTTCATAATGGCTTCAATCTCATCCGGTTTGACGGGAACGCCACGAGAAATTAATTCACAGCCAGAGTCATTGATGACGGCATCATCTTCAATACGAATGCCAATATTCCAAAAAGCTTCATTTACATCATCTGCAGGTCGCACATAAAGCCCCGGCTCGATGGTGATGACCATACCGCTTTGGAGGGTCCGCCAAGGCTTTTCTTCTTCTGCAGCGTTGGATGCAACAGCATCACGATACGAACCCACATCATGTACATCCATTCCTAGCCAATGTGAAGTGCGATGCATATAAAAGCGGCGATATGCACCTGTTTCGATAGCATTCTCGAGTGAGCCCAGATCAGACAACTTGAGTAAATTTTCATCTAGTAAGCCCTGAGTAAGAACCTTCAGTGCAGCATCATGTGGTTGCATGAAGGTATTGCCGGGGCGAGTGGCTGTGATGGCGGCCTCTTGAGCGGCCAATGTAATGTCGTATAACGCACGTTGTGGCCCAGTAAATTTTCCATTAACTGGAAAGGTGCGGGTGATATCAGAAGCATAGCCATCTAATTCACAACCGGCATCGATCAAGCATAAATCGCCACTGCGCAATTCAGTTGAACCAGCGCGATAGTGCAAGATACAAGAATTAGCGCCAGCCGCAACAATGCTGTTATAGGCTACGCTCTGTGCCCCGTTGTAGCGAAATTCATGCAGCAATTCCGCTTCTAGTTGGTATTCACGCATACCGGGTTTGCACGCTTGCATGGCGCGAATATGGGCGCGTGCTGAGATTGCAGCAGCGCGTCGCATGATCTCTATTTCATGAGCATCTTTCAATAAACGCATTTCATGAATCAAAGCATCAATATCATGTAACTCTCGCGGCGGATTCACTCCGCTACGCGCTTGACCACGAACTTGCTTCATCCAATGCCGTAAGCGGCGATCTGCTTCTGCGCTTTCTGCTAAGCGTACATACAGCGCAGTTTGATCGGCCAATAATTCGCCAAGCTTGTCATCGAGTTGTTCGTTGCTGTGGGCAAATTCAATGCCTAGTACTTCTGGTGCAGCTTCTGGTCCTAAGCGAATGCCATCCCAAATTTCTCGTTCTACATCTTTTGGCCTACAAAAAAGATGAGACTGAAGCTCAAAAGATTTTCCTTGGGGGATAATATGCATGACTAGCGTAGCACCAGGCTCTCCAAAGCCGGTGAGATAAAAAAAATCACTGTCGTGGCGATAGGGAAAATCGCTGTCACGATTACGAGCAAGTTCGGGTGCGGTTGCAATTACGGCAATGCCTCCACCAGACTTATTAAAAATGTGTTGTGCTAAAGCATTTCTGCGATGCAGATAAATGGAATGGTTATTCATAGCTTGCATTTAGCTCTTGTAAGCGTTGTGGCGTACCTACATCGTGCCATGGACCTAGATATTTTTCACCTGATACTCGATTTTGCGCCATGGCAGCAATGAGTAATGGCGCAAGTTTGCTAGGGGAGTCTACCTCGATATCCTTAAAAAGATCTTTGTGATAAATGCCTATGCCTGAAAAGGTTAATCGCTCGGATTGACTGAGATCTTCATTGCTAACCCGCGTATTTTGCAGATAAAAATCGCCTTGAGGATGCTGGCTAGGATTGGGAACCAATAAGAGATGGGCCAAGGGTTGTTTGGGGTCATTCCTTAAGCGCGAGGCGGTCTCTGTAATTTTGTCCAGCGGGAGATCGGGAGTAAAAACATCACCATTGATGACTAAAAAATAGTCGGTTGGCACAAGCAAGGGTAAAGCTTTGGCGATACCTCCAGCAGTTTCTAAGGCAGCCTTTTCTGGTGAGTATGAAATAGTTAAATTAAATTGCTCACCCGTTCCCAAGGCGCTCTCAATTTTGTCACCTAGCCAAGCATGATTAATAACAACCTTGTTGAAGCCTGCTTTTGATAGGGCTTCGAGATGCCATGCAAGCAAGGATTTATTGTTGATAGTGAGCAAAGGTTTTGGCATGCTGTCTGTTAGAGGGCGCATACGTTCACCTCTGCCAGCAGCCAAAATAAAACAGGGGAGTAATCGACTTTGATACATAACCATGATTATTGAGAATTGGCTTTGCGAGTAGCTTCCAAAATACGGGCTAATGGCTTGAGCTCAACATAACGATTAGCAGTTGCAATCGCGTATTCAAGAACCAAAGGAATATCTTTCAGGTAACCATCTTTGCCATCACGATGAAATAGTCTTGCAAAAATGCCCAGCACTTTAAGATGGCGCTGTAAGCCCATCCACTCGAAGTCACGATAGAAGTGGCCAAAATCTTCTGGCATTGGTAGACCGGCTTTGCGACCTTGCTCCCAAAATTTCACTACCCAATCGATCACTCTTTCTTCGGGCCAGGCGATATAAGCATCGCGCCATAGTGAGGAAGCGTCATAGGTAATGGGCCCGTATACAGCATCTTGAAAATCCAACACACCCGGATTATTTACACTCGTTACCATCAGATTGCGTGAGTGATAGTCGCGGTGCACATACACTTTGGCTTGCGCTAAATTATTTTCAATAATGAGCTCAAATGATTTTTTAAGCTGAGTTTGCTGTAGATCATTTAACTCAATGCCTAGGTGTTTATGCAAATACCATTGTGGGAATAAATCTAATTCTCGTTGCAATAGTGCCTGATCATAGTTGGGCAACACATCGGGTTTGCTTGCAAGTTGCATCTTTATTAAAGCATCCGTTGCATCTTGATATAACGCATTAGCGCTTTGTTCGTTAAGTGCTGTGAGGTAAGTTTCGTTGCCTAAATCATTTAGCAAAAGAAATCCATCAACAACATTTTGTTCCAAAATTTTGGGGACATTTAATCCTGCAGCAAGGAGCAATATATCGACCTGAATAAAGGCATCTAATGGCTCATGTTGTGGTGGCGCATCCATCACTATCAGGGTGCCAAAATCGGGGTTTTTGGACTCAATTCTGAAATAGCGTCGAAAGCTGGCATCGGCTGAAGCGGGGGCCAATGTATCAAGATCCAATTGCCATTTAGGCTGCAGGGCTTTTAACCAGTTTCGAAGGGGGTCTAGGCGTGTGTCAATCATGGTCGATTCGTATAATAAGGCGGGTTAGGATCCATGACTCATTATCGCCGTCGCGCCGGCTTTAGCGCCCCTCTTTTTTTCGCTATAGCCCTACGTATCGGTTTAGGGTTGGCCGCCCTACAGTTTTCGTCTTTTGCTAGTGCTCAGATGGCACCTGCATCACCAAATGCTGCAAAGCCAGCTGAGGCTCCACCGATATTGCCAGATCGAGGCAATGTGACCGTTTTAAAGCTTGATGATCAATTACGCACAGGCATTCCGATCAAAGACAATCGAGCTCTGACATTTACTGCCAGTGACACCATTGATGGTGTGGTTGAAAGAGATATGCATTTGCAGGGTCGCGCACAAATACGCCGCAACGGAACAGTGATCAAGGGCGATGAGATCATCTACGATCCAGATACCGATGTCGCGGATGTTGTCGGTAATGCAGAGATGAGTAAAGGGAATGTCAACTTTAAAGGCCCCAAAGCAAAACTCAAAGTAGATGCACGCGATGGCTCTATGGATTCGCCGGTTTATGAATTTGGTGATACGCGCGCGAGTGGAAAAGCAAGTCTACTGACAATTAAGAGTGGCGATATTTTTGGATTTGATAATGCGAGTTATTCGACTTGTAATCCACAAAATTTAGATTGGTACTTTACAGCTAGCAAAATTGAAATAGATACCGAACAAAAAGAGATGAACGGTCAAGATGGTGTTATGCACGTGTTTGATGTGCCCTTAGCCTATGTACCCTATTTCAGTCTGCCGATGGGCAGAGAGAGACGCTCTGGACTACTTCCGCCTATCGCGGGATATAACTCAAAAAATGGTGTTGATATTACGCAGCCCTACTATGTCAATATCGCGCCTGACAAAGATCTGACTATTCTGCCGCGCTATATGAGCCAGCGAGGTTTGCAATTAGGGATGGGATATCGATTTATTAATCCTGCATATGTAGGTAACGTCATGGGTGATTATTTGCCGCATGACCAAAAGGCGGGCGGTATCAATCGTTGGCGCTATGACTGGCAACAACGTCAGAATGTATTTGGGTCAACCATGGGGGGTCCAGGATCTGTTAATGCCTATGTCAATGCAGCTAAAGTGTCAGATAACAAATATCCGACTGACTTTTCGCAAACCGTTGCAGGCAGTGTAACTAGTCAGTTCCGTCAAGAATTTGGTGTTCTATCGCAGCTACCCTCGGCGCTGAGCAATTGGACGGTGGGTGCAAAAGCACAAACCTTTCAGACATTGCAACCAAACTTGCCAAGCGTTGTTGGTGCGCCTTACAACATTCTCCCGCAAGTTACTGCTGTATATCGTAGTAACTTAGTGCCACCAACTTCTGGATCTGATGGCAAATACATAACCTTGCCAACTGGCCCAACCACCATGTTGTCAACCGACTTTACGCGCTTTCAATACAACATCGCGAGCGCAACTCCTGGAACGGCCCCGGGTATTTTTAGTCAGGCTGATCGAACCGTTGTGAAGGGAACGATGGAGTACCCAACTATTACACCTGGGTACTATGTCAGACCGAAGGTTTCATTTCAGTCAAATACCTATAACGCAATTGCATTTCAGCCAGGCTATTTACCTGCTCAGGGTTTTGTAATTCCTACAGTGAGTTTGGACAGCGGTTTGGCGCTTGAACGTGATGCCTTGGAGATGGGTAGCTTCTTTGGACGTGAGATGTTACTCAGTCTTGAGCCAAGAGCTTTTTACGTTTATACGCCTTATGTCAATCAGGCAAATACGCCGTTGTTTGATACTGCCGATGCTGGCTTTGGTATGTCACAAATTTTTAGTGAGAATACTTTTATTGGTAACGATCGTATTTCTGATAACAATAAGATGACCGTTGGTATTACCAGTCGAATTACTGAGGCAAATACGGGTGCTGATCGCGCTGTATTTACACTGGCTCAGCAACAACAATTTACAGGTCAGCGCGTAGGTCTTACTGGAAACATTGCTAATCCCACAACGTATTCGGATACTCTTGCATCTGCTGGTGTTCGTTTAATGGGTAATTTCAATGCGGACTTCTTTGGTCAATACAATTCACAGCTCAATCGATTTGTGCAAACTACAGTTGGTGGAAGTTGGCGTCCGACAATGGGTCGCAGCTTGAATTTCGGCTACCGAAATGTCTGGCAACCACCTATTCAAGCATCACCCTTTAATCCAATTGGCACTCCAGCGGCAACCACTACTGATCAATATAATATTTCTGGGCAGTGGCCAATTACTAAAGATGTTTCCTTAGTGGGTCGATGGGGGTATGATTCTCTTGCCGCAAAAACGTTAAATACCTTAGTTGCACTGGAGTATGTGCGGGATTGTATGGTTTTTCGTAGTGCATATTCTCAGCTATTGCTTAATAACAATACGACGACTCAAATTATGTTCCAGGTTGAATTTAGGGGTCTCGGAGTAGCAGGGGATAATCCGGTTGATTTAATGAAACTCAATGTGCCTGGCTATATGCCAACTCCTAAACCGTTGCCAATCTCAACTTTTGAGAATTACCAATGATCTTTTTGAAAAAACTCTGTAGTTTCAATGCGTGGATGATTTTCATCATTAGCGGCCTTTTCAGCGTTAGTGCTGCCCATGCGCAAGATCAGGGGGCATCAAAAGCGAATGACAACAAAGTTCGTCATATTGATGGTGTGGTGGTGGTTGTCAATACCGGTTTCATTACTCGCAAAGAGATTGATGATCGTGTTAATGCATTGAAAAAGCAGGGTGCAAAAGCACCTGATGAAGCCACTTTGCGCAAGGAGGTGCTCGACCGCTTGATTCTTGAAAAAATTCAAATTCAGAATGCGGAGCGCGAAGGATTTTCGGTAAATGATAAAGAGCTCAATAGCATTATTGAAAATATTGCTGCAAAGAATAAATTAAGCGTTGCCGAGTTCAAGCAAAAGATTGAGGCTTCAGGTAGTTCATTTGAGAAGTACAAAGAATTCCTCCGCAATGACGTCATGACCAGTCGCTATCGCGAGCGCGAGATTGAATCCAAAATTAAGATTTCTGACGCTGAGCTTGATAACTACATTGTGGAAAAAAACCGCGCTATGAGCATGGGTGGTGGTGCCCGTTCTACACCGGCAGCTAAAGGTGAGCCGGAGGAGATTGATGTTGCCCAAATTTTTATTCCTGCTGATGCGGGTGCTGGTGTAGGGGCTCAAGCTGATGCCAAGAAAAAAGCAGAAAGCTTATTGCGTGACGCCAAAGGTGGCGCCGATTTCCTTTCGTTAGGTGCGATGGCGGCGCAAGAGAATCCAAAAATTAAATTTCAAGAGTTAGGTTATCGAACTCCTGATAGGCTGCCCCAGATCTTTTATGAGGCCGTCAGAAATACTGGTGGCGGCCAAGTAGCGAATGCAGTAGTGAAGAGCCCTGCGGGTTATCACGTCCTTAAGGTCTTGGATCGTCGTGCACTCGTTGCAGGTCAAGCAAGTCCTCAGCCAGATGCAACACCAAGCACACCGCAAAATATTCCCATCACCCAAACCTTATCGCGTCACATTTTGCTGCGCCATCGCGCTGGTTTATCTGATCAAGATGCAGAGCGTCGACTTGCGGGGTATCGCGATCAAGTGCGCGCGAAAACAGCCGATTTTGCAGAGCTTGCTAAGAAATACTCTGAAGATGGTTCCGCACAAAACGGAGGAAACCTTGGCTGGATGGGCCCAGGAGATTTGGTGCCAGAGTTTGAGTTGGCAATGAATCGTTTGCAAATTGGTGAAGTGAGTAACCCAGTAAAAACAGAATTTGGATGGCATTTAATTCAAGTACTGGAGCGTCGCGAGGCGCAGTTGACGATAGAAAAGCAACGTCAATTTGCTCGTGCCGCTCTGCGGGAAAGAAAATTTGAGCAGGCCTATCAAGATTGGTTGCGAGAACTCAGAGATACGGCAACAGTCAAAGTTCTAAATGCAGATGATGCCGCAGCAAAAGCACCTCGTTAATTTAGTAGTGACTACCGGCGAGCCAGCCGGTATAGGTACTGAAGTATCGGTTGTTGCGGCAAAGCAATTTCTTGCAGAACAGCCCAATGCAAAAATTACCTTAATTGGCGACCTTGATCTACTAAGGTCAATTGATCCACAGGTCGACATTGCTCATGAGCGTTTGCTTATTCAGGCAATTCCATTAACGATTGCTGTTAAGCCTGGGGTGGTTGAGTTACAAAATGCAAAGTATCTATTGCAGATGTTGAATCTAGCAATTGATGGCTGCCTGGCTAGTACTTTTGATGCCATGGTAACCGCCCCTCTACAAAAAAGCGTGATGAATTTGGCGGGCATTCCTTTTACTGGGCACACTGAATATTTGGCAGAACGATGCCATGTGAAGCGCGTGGTGATGATGCTCTGCGCTCCATTAGCACAAGGTTTTATGGGCTTAGATTCACAGCAGCATCTAAGAGTAGCGCTCGCCACAACTCACCTGCCGTTACAAAACGTCTCCCAGGCCTTGACACCAGCAGCACTGCTGGAGACTATGCAGATTGTTCATCAAGATTTGCAGAAAAAGTTTGGTATTGATCATCCACGTATTCGTGTTGCTGGATTAAATCCCCATGCAGGAGAAGCCGGTTATCTGGGGCGAGAAGAGATTGATGTCATCATTCCTGCGCTGGAGTTAGCAAAGGCTGCTGGGATAAATGTGACGGGGCCATACCCAGGCGATACCATGTTTGATCTCAGGTCGCTGGATCAAGTTGACGCGTTTATAGCGATGTATCACGATCAAGGCTTAGCCCCATTTAAATTTGTTACTTTTGGTGGTGGCGTGAATGTGACATTAGGGTTGCCAATCATTCGTACTTCGGTAGACCACGGAACCGCTTTAGATATAGCCGGCAAAGGGACAGCCGATGCCGGTTCTATGCTCGAGGCTTTGCGCTTGGCTTATCAATTGGCGCTGAACCAATCCAAAGGAGTTTAGGTCATGCATCGTGCACGTAAGCGCTTTGGCCAAAACTTTTTACAGGATCAAGGGGTCATTTATTCCATTATTTCTCTGATTCATCCAACTGCAGATATGCATGTAATTGAAATTGGTCCGGGTTTAGGCGCTTTGACTAAACCTCTGCTCGCTAATCTTGAGAAATTGGATTTATTAGAGATAGATCGGGATTTAGTTGCTTATTGGCGGCAAGAGCATCTAAAAGGCCTAAATGTCATTGAGGGCGATGCGCTCAAATTTGATTTTGAGAAATGGGCGCAGGATCGTCATCAAAAATCAGGTTTATGTAAGGTTGTTGGCAACTTGCCATACAACATTTCCTCGCCACTACTATTTCATTTGGTGACCGCCGCTCAATACATTGATGAGCAGGTATTCATGTTGCAAGCTGAGGTGGTTGAAAGAATGGTGGCCCAAGCGGGCAGCTCAGACTTTAGTAGGCTTTCGGTCATGTTGCAGGCTCGCTATGAAATGGAGCAAATGCTTGAGGTTCCACCGCAAGCATTTGAGCCAGCGCCTAAAGTTAATTCCGCCGTAGTGCGCATGATCCCGAAAAAAGAATTTGATTTGAGCCAATCGCAATGGAATGCCCTAGAACAATTGGTGGCTGCGGCATTTGCACAAAGAAGAAAGATGCTTCGGACAAATTTACAATCTTTTTCAGCTAAGTTAAGCTTAAGCGAGGATGAGCTAAAAGCTAGAGCTCAAGATATTCCAGTGAGTCGCTATATTGAGTGGGCTAAGTTGTTGGCAGGGTAATAAGATCTGCTCAACGATAAGCGCTCGGATCAATCCGACGCATTTCTGTTTCAATCCAAGTTTCCACTTCTTGCTGTAATGCCTCGCCACTCTTCCCTTCTGAAGAGATGGCTGGGCCAATCGAGAAAATGACCGTTCCTGGTTTTTTGATAAAGCTATTTTTTGGCCAGCAAATGCCGGCGTTATGGGCGATGGGAATCACTAATGCCCCGGTTGCGCTTGCTAAGCGTGCACCGCCTTTGCGATAAGGGGTAGTTGAGCCTCTTGGAGTGCGTGTTCCTTCTGGAAATAGCAGAATCCATTTGCCTTCGCTGAGTCGTTCACGTCCTTGGCTCGCAACAGAGAGTGCTGCTGTTTGTTTGTTGGCGCGATTGATGTGAATCATCTTGAGTAAAGCCAATGCCCAACCAAAGAAGGGAATCCAGAGTAATTCTCGTTTAAAGACAAAGCAAAGTTGTTTTGGTAAGAGAGCGATGTAGGCAATCGTCTCGTATGCTGATTGATGCTTGCTCAATATGACGACAGGTTGATTGATAACGGCATACATGTTTTCCATGCCACGAATTTCATAATGGATTTTGCATAGATGCCAGAGCAGCCAAATAACAATCTTGTTCCATAGACCGATGAAGGTATAGCGATTCTCTGGGCTCAAAAACGGAAATGCCAGCATACAAAGTACTGACCAAATCGGCGTGAAGATGACCAAAAAGATGGCAAAGAGAACGGAGCGCAATAATTGCATGAAAATCCTAGGCTTGTGCTTTCAGTAATGCGGTTGTAAAGGCCATAAGATCAGCATGTATTTGTGTGCCTTCGGGAAGATTGCCTTTGTCCACGGTTTTTTGACCTTTCCCGGTTAAAACCAGGTGCGGCGAAGCGCCCAAGCTTACCCCAGCCTGCAGGTCCCGTAGGGAGTCTCCCACAATAGGAACGCCCAATAAAGGTTGAGTGCTATCGAGTTTCTTATAACGTAGGGCAATTTCTTTCATCAAACCTGGGGCTGGCTTGCGACAATCACAAGCGCTGGCATCAGTATGGGGGCAAAAGAAAATGCTATCGATTTTTCCGCCAAGAGGTTGAAGTAACTTTTCCATCTTGCTATGCATGGCATGCAAATCATTGATAGAAAAGTAGCCTCTAGCAAGACCGGATTGATTTGTGGCAATTGCTATTTGGTAGCCTGCTTGGTTTAAGAGTGCAATCGCTTCGAGACTGCCTGGTAATGGAATCCACTCATCTGCAGACTTCACATAATCATCGCGATCTTCGTTAATGACCCCATCCCGATCCAAAATAATGAGTTTAGAAGAGCTAGAGCTCATGCTAATTTGCCGAGATCGGCAACGAGGTTCATTTTCTGATGGAGTTGTTGCAAAAGTGCTAAGCGGTTATCCCGAAGTTCGGGGTTAGGATCCATCACCATGACGTCTGCAAAGAATTGATCTATTGGTTCACTTAAGGTGACCAAGGTCTTTAATAGTTCTACAAATTGACGCTTCTCATACGCCGCAACTAAAGTCGGGGTAGCTTTCTCTAGTGCGCCTTGCAATGCGATTTCGGCCGGAATTTGTAAAAGTTGGTTTGTGCAGGCAGTTGGAATAGTAGTCGCAGTTTTCTTGAGGATATTGCTAATGCGTTTATTGGCAGCAGCCAATTGGGCGGCTTGAGGCAGGGCATTAAATTCTCTGAGGGCAGTCAAGCGATCAACTAAATCATGGATTTGTGCTGGCGATTGGCTAAGTACAGCATCAATTTCAGCGCTAGTGAAGGGCTTGCCAGCAAATGACTGGTCACGTAAATAGGCGCGCATACGATCAATGATGAATTCGTATATATCTGCAGTCTTGGCATTTGCCTGCACTTCTTTTTGTGGAAATTGTGCGCGAGCCAATTCAATTAACTCGACAAGATTTAATGCCAGATTTTTTTCAAGTAATAGCCTGCAAATGCCTAGTGCATGGCGACGAAGGGCATACGGATCTTTATCGCCAGTGGGGGCGAGGCCTACACCCCAAATACCTACCAAGGTCTCTAATTTGTCCGCGATGGCTAAGATGGTGCCGGTTGATGTTTTCGGTAGTGCATCTCCTGCAAAGCGCGGCATGTAGTGTTCGCTACATGCAGCAGCGACTTCTGTATTTTCGCCATCATGTTTTGCATAGTAAGTACCCATGATGCCTTGCAGCTCTGGAAATTCGCCAACCATATCGGTGAGGAGATCGGTTTTAGCAATCTCTGCAGCACGATCCGCTAGTTTTTCATCTGCTTTGAGTTGTTGAGCAATACCTCTAGCGATGGCTCTCACGCGTTCAGTGCGATCAAGCTGGTTTCCCAGTTGGTTGTGATAAACCACCTTGGCAAGATCTGCAACGCGCGCTGCTAATGGGCGTTTTTGATCTTGCTGAAAGAAAAAACGTGCATCAGATAGGCGTGGACGTACTACCCGTTCGTTCCCTGAAATGATTGCCGCAGGTGTGGCAGTTTCAATATTGGAGACAATTAAGAAGCGATTGCGCAATTTGCCTTGCTGATCAGTTAAAGCAAAGTATTTCTGATTGGTTTGCATGGTCAAAATCAAACATTCTTGAGGAACCTCCAAGAACTCTGCATCGAATTGACACTCATAAATAGCGGGCCATTCAACTAGCGCAGTAACCTCGTCTAAAAGATTATCTGGCATGAGGACTAAATCATCACCTGCAGCTTTTAACAGTGCTGACTCTATATGCGCACGGCGTTTTGCAAAGCTGGGAATGACATTTGCGGTGTTTTCAAGATCATTTTCATACTGATCAGCACTCTTGATGGTGAATACGCCTGGTGCCAGGAAGCGATGCCCCTCTGTTTGATTGCTGGCAATGATGCCCAGTCCATTGACATTTAATACTGTATTGCCATGTAGGGCAATGATGCGATGCGCTGGACGTGCAAATTGCACATCTGCTAATTGGCCATTTTGCTGTTGCACTTGATAGTGCATCATTTTGGCAATTGGGAGCTTGCTTAATGTTTGTTCTAGAGCGGCTTGAATAGTTTGCTCAAGATCTGCTCCTTTAGCAATGACATTGAGATACAGCGCTTCGTTTTTGCCTTCGCCAGATTTTTCTAATGTGGATAGATCAATATCTGCATAACCTAGCGTAGCTAATTTTTTCAACAAGGGCGGCGTTGGTTTGCCATCGGCATCAAATGCAATGCTGATAGGAAGCAGTTTTTCTCTAACGGGATAGTCAGCAGCGCGATCTAGTACCTTAGTAATTTGAACAGCCAAACGTCTAGGAGTGGCAAAGCCAGTAACAGTAGATTGATCCGTGGTGAGATTGGCTGCTTTGAGGTGATTAAAGATGCCTTCACTGAAAGCTTCACCCAAACGCCTTAAGGATTTTGGCGGTAACTCTTCGGTGAATACCTCAATCAATAGATTGGCTGACTGAGTGTTTGGTGTGGATGTGCTCATACTCTACATTAACGTTGACACATTGGAAAACCGAGCTTTTCTCGGGATTCAAAATAGGCTTGTGCAACTGAACGGGATAAATTACGAATGCGACCAATGTAAGCGGCGCGCTCAGTTACTGAGATTGCGCCGCGGGCGTCTAAAAGGTTGAAAGTGTGCGCTGCCTTAAGCACCATTTCATAGGCAGGCAACGCTAAAGGCACTTCCATGAGGCGCTTTGCTTCACTTTCGTAGTTACTAAAATTTGCAAATAACAAATCCGTATTTGAGTGTTCAAAGTTGTAACTTGATTGTTCAACTTCATTTTGATGATAGACATCTCCATAAGAAATGCCATTGGCCCAAACGAGGTCATACACATTGGAGCAATTTTGTATGTACATGGCTAAGCGTTCAATGCCGTAAGTAATTTCACCCAACACGGGTTTGCAATCTAAGCCACCGACTTGCTGAAAATAAGTGAACTGGGTGACTTCCATGCCGTTTAGCCAAACTTCCCAGCCTAAGCCCCAAGCACCTAAAGTGGGGTTTTCCCAATCGTCTTCCACAAAGCGGATGTCATTCTCTTTAAGGTCAAGACCAAGAGCCTCTAATGAGCCTAAATACAACTCAAGAATGTTTTCTGGTGCCGGCTTAAGAACAACTTGATACTGATAGTAATGTTGCAAGCGATTAGGATTTTCTCCGTAGCGACCATCTTTAGGTCTACGGGAGGGTTGCACATAAGCAGCTTTCCAGGGTTCGGGGCCAATCGCTCTTAAGAAGGTAGCAGTATGGGATGTTCCAGCGCCTACCTCTAGATCGATAGGTTGCAATAGGGCGCAACCTTGTTGGTCCCAGTATTCTTGTAGTTTGAGAATGATTTGCTGAAAAGTAAGCATGATTAACCTGGCTAAGCCATTGATTTTACATGGCTGTCGGTTGGTAGAGTCAAAAATGACTAAAAACGTCTATGGCGAACAAAGCCCCAGATCAACATCAGGCAAGAAATCATCAAAATCGGGAAATTGCCCCAAATCACATAGGGTGTTTTGCCGCTATAGGCTTGCACTTGTGTGCTGAGTGTCGCTTGAGTAAATTCGGGGGCAAAGTGCAGCACTTTGCCATGATGATCCAAGACAGAGGTAATGCCAGTGTTGGTTGCTCTTAATGCAGGTAGACCGGTTTCAATCGAGCGTAATTGCGATAGTCGCAATTGTTGTGTTGGCGCTTGAGATTGTCCAAACCATGCAAGATTGGTAAGGTTAATCAAAAGATTGGTAGGTTCAGCATTGTTACGAATACGACTCGCTAGTTCGCCACCAAATACATCCTCATAACAGATGGTAATAGCCGCTCGAATGTTGTCTTGATTTTGACGCAAAATATTAAAAGGTGTCTGCGCAATACTGCCTCGTGCGAAGTCGCTTAATGGCACATTAAAGGCCTTTATGAACCAATGAAAGCCTGGTGGAATAAATTCTCCAAATGGCACTAGATGAATTTTGTCGAATTGGTACTCAGTCGAGTGAGGAGAAAGACCCATAGCTCGATTGGTGTATTGCAGACCATTTTTCTCAGACGCTGTGCCTATAAGCCCTAACAAGATATTGCTTGAGCTAATGTTGGCAAATTCTTGAAGACGATTTAAGAGATCGGGTGGCAATTGATTTTGTGGCCATGGAAAAGCGGTCTCAGGAATAACGATGAGATCCGCTGGTGCACTTTCAATACTTTTCTCATAGAAATAAATTTGCTGGCTAATGGCTTGAGGATTGAACTTTAAGCTTTGCTCGAAGTTTCCTTGAATCAGACGTACACGAAGCGGTTGTCCAATCGGCTGAGTAAAGTTTGCCAAGCCCGCTAATTGGACCGCAACTACCATGCCAATGATGAGAACACTCCTCAATACGGTCTGCTTTCTCAATTGGAATAGTTCCCAAGAAATCCAAACCACTAAAAATGTACAGGCAAGACCACCAAATATCGGCGCGATAGATGCAAAAGGTCCGTTGACTTGTGTTTCGGCTAGGCCCATCCAAGGAAAGCCTGTCAGTAATTCCCCTCGTAAGTATTCGAACAGTACCCAAGTCGAAGCTAGAAGCAATCCCTGTAATTTGGTGTTACTAAAGATGCGTATGGATATGCAAGCGCCTGCAAAATAAATGGCAAGATACGACGAGAGTAAAAAGACGGCTAAACACGAGAGCAGGGCGTTCATGCCGCCGACATCATGCATGCTGATGTAAAGCCACCACAAGGCAATCACAAAGTAACCGATCCCAAAAGCAAGACCTAGCAAAAGGAATTGTTTTATCGATGCGGATTGGTGGTGTGAAAGCTGCCACCAAACAATACTTAGGACAGGAATTTGAAGCCAGCCGCCAAAGGGCAATTCAGCGGAGCCTGCAAGTAGGGCGCCTAGTGCAAAAAGAATGAGAAGTTGCGCTATGGGTTTATACGCAAAGAATTGCCGACTGAACAACTTCAACCTTATTCTGTGCTCTTCGGTTTTTGGCGGGCTAGCAAAATATGAATTTGCCGTGGGTCAGCACGTTGCACTTCAAACTCAATATCATCAATTTCGACGCGCTCCCCTATCTTGGGTACTCTACCTAGATGTTGGATGACCAGGCCCGCAACAGTTTCAATGTCTTCTGGGGTGAAATGAGTGCCCAACGCCTCGTTGAATTGTTCAAGCTCCGTAATACCCTTGACGCGAATATCGCCATTGTCTAGTGAGATGATGTTATCTGCCTCTTCGTCAATATCGTGCTCGTCCTCGATATCGCCAACAATTTGTTCCAAGACATCTTCAATAGTAATAATGCCTGCGATGCTGCTGTATTCATCGACCACAACCGCCAGATGGTTGCGATTGTCTTTGAAATCGCGCAGCAATACGCTCAAACGTTTAGATTCGGGAATAAAGACTGCAGGTCTGAGCCAATCGCGCACTTGAAAATCTTTTTCAGTGGCATGCCGTAATAAATCTTTTGCTAACAAGATGCCAATCACGTTATCGCGCGATCCCTCGAAGACAGGAAAACGAGAGTGCGCTGCTGTAATTACATTTTTAATAATTTCAGATAGGGATTGGTTGATATCAATCCAGTCAATTTGTGCTCTCGGTACCAATATATCGCGTGCACACAGACGCCCAACCTGAAAAACACCCTCAATCATGGAGAGGGCATCAGCATCAATCAATCCTTCAGTTTGTGCTTCACGCAGTGTATCAATGAGCTCTTGGCGACGTTCGCTTGGGCTGGTGGGCTGAGGAGATAAAAAATCAGCCAGGTGATCTAACAGGGATTTGGGGTCAGGCATAGAGCAAGGATAGCTTAGAAATGTGACGAGTTAAAAATTAGGCGCTTTAATAAGGACTGGGAAAGCCCAGTTGCTGTAAAAGTTGAATTTCAAGGTGCTCCATTTTTTTTGCCTCTTTAGCGTGCATATGGTCATATCCTTGGGCATGCAGGCACCCATGCACAATGAGGTGCGCTAAATGGGCTTTGAATGATTTGCCTTGTGCTTTTGCTTCCTTTTGAATGACGGGTAAGCAAAAAATGAGGTCTGCCATCACCGCATCTTGATTGCTCTCATAGGGAAAGGTCAGTACGTTAGTGGCATACGCTTTTTGACGATAGGCATGATTAAGTTTCTTTCCTTCGGAGGTATTTACAAAACGCAGGGTGAGTAAACCACTAAAGGGTGTACTACTTTTAACCCATTTTTTTATGATGGCAGGAGAAGCAATATTGCTAATCGTGGTTTCAATTGCAGGGGTAGCAAATTGAATATCAATGGTCAGTTTTTGACCTGCTGCTGAATTCTTAGTTTGCATGAGCCTCTGCTAATTCACCTCTGAGGGTGTAGTTCAGTACCTCGGTAATATGAATATCAACCATTTTCCCAATCCATGACTCTATGTCATGATCTGGAATGGTGAAGTGAACGACGCGATTATTTTCTGCTCGGCCTTGTAAATTCACACCGTCTTTTGCTAGTCCTTCAATCAATACTTTTTGCGTGCTGCCCAGCATTTTTTGACTGATTTGATTGGCTTGGCTTTCAATAACATCTAGTAGGGTCTGTAAGCGTTTGAGCTTTATTTCGTAAGGAGTGTCATCGCTTAAGTTAGCAGCGGGAGTCCCAGGTCTTGGGCTAAAAATAAAGCAAAAGCTGTTATCAAACTCCAGATCTTTCACCATTTTTAATAGCTTTTCAAAATCAGCCTCTGACTCACCAGGAAAGCCAACAATGAAGTCACTGGAGAGGGTGAGATCTGGTCTGACTTCACGCATCTTGCGAATAATGCTTTTATATTCGAGCGCCGTATAACCACGCTTCATGGCTGAAAGAATCGTATCCGAGCCATGTTGTACAGGTAGATGCAAATGACTGACCAGTTTGGGAACTTTGGCATACACATCAATGAGGCGCTGAGTAAATTCTTTTGGATGGCTGGTAGTAAAGCGAATGCGCTCAACGCCAGGAATTTCAGCAATATATTCAATCAATAAAGCAAAGTCAGCAAGCTCGTTTGTGCCACCCATTTTTCCAAGATAGGCATTGACGTTTTGGCCAAGCAAAACAATTTCTTTTACACCCTTACTGGCAATACCGGCAACTTCAGTTAAGACATCATCAAATGGTCTTGAGACCTCTTCCCCTCGGGTGTAGGGAACAACACAATAGCTGCAATACTTTGAGCACCCCTCCATAATGGAAACATACGCAGAGCCACGTGTTTGACGCGATGCAGGTAGATGATCAAATTTCTCAATTTCTGGAAAAGAAATATCTACCTGTGAGACGCCAGTTTTGCGACGTTGTGCAATGAGGTCGCTTAAGCGATGAAGTGTTTGCGGTCCAAAGACAACGTCGACATAAGGTGCGCGACTCACAATCTGTTGCCCTTCTTGGCTAGCTACACAACCACCAACACCAATCAATAGATCGGGCTTGGATTTTTTGAGCTCACGTAAGCGACCAAGATCGGAGAACACTTTATCTTCTGCTTTTTCACGAATAGAGCAGGTGTTGAGTAGCACAACGTCTGCGTCTTCAGGAGAGTTTGTCATTACCATGCCTTCGTTAGCATGGAGAAGGTCGGCCATTTTGCCCGAGTCATACTCGTTCATTTGGCAACCAAAGGTTTTGATATAGAGCTTTTTCATATGCCGTTCTCAGGTTTCTAACTGGGGGCGAAGCGCAGATTTTACAGTGGAAGTGTTTGGCGGCTTACAAAAGACGGTAGGCGGCAACCGCAACGCAGGTGGGTGGTAAAGCAGCAATCAATAGATAGAGGGCTGAAACAGCTCCCCCTGGAAAGTAATTGCGAAGAATAGCAATTCCTGCTGGATTGGGTGCGTTCGCAATGACGGTGAGGCCGCCGCCGGCAACCGCGCCACCAACCAAAGCGAGTTTGAATTCCGGGGAGGTTCCGTGCACCAAGGATCCCAAATAGGTAAGGGCTGCATTATCTGTGATGGCTGTTAATGCCAGGCTTCCGTAAAAGACTGCAGTCGGACTCATCATTTCTAGTAGTGGTTGTAACCACCACCCTTGTAACGCACCCAATACGACTAGACCGGCCAAGAAAAATCCAACCAATAATGCCTCTTTCAGAATCAGTGGGCTTTGGTGCTTGGGGTAAGCAATGGTGTAGCCAATAAAAAATAACAAGAGCCACATAAACAAAATCGGATCATGCGCAAAGACCACGACTCCTAGTAAGAACAATAAGTGCATTGCAATGACGGTGACGGGAATCTTAGCGGGCTTGTGAGTTTCATTGGGCTCAATCAATTGCTTATGGAATAACAGTGTTGCGCCCAAGGCATTAATGAAGATCGCCAGACAAGATTCGATGCCAAAATGAGAGAACATAAACGCAGTGCTCCAGCCCCAAGTAGAGGCAACCATCAGCACGGGCGGTGCGGCAAAATTGGTTAAGGTGCCACCGATAGAGATGTTGACAAACAACACACCTAAAGTTCCAAAGAGTAATGTCTTCGAACATTGATGTCGGTAGACTAAATCTCGTAATAAGAATGCGGCAAGCGTCATTGCTGCAGGCTCGGTAATAAGGGATCCTAAAAGCGGCGTAACTCCGAGGGTTAAAAAATAGAGAATGGGCGCGCTACGAGTGCGCAGTAATAACTGTAAAGCTTTAGCAAGAGCATGAAGTAGCTGAGTAGAAAAATGCAAAATGGGCTTGCTAGCTGCCACAATCATGATGGCAAAGACAAACAGCGGCTCAGTGAAATTCCGTTGATTTAAATAGGCTTTTGCAGCATCTAGGTGGTCAACAAAAGAAATAAAAATAATCAGTATTGCCGCCCAAAAACCAAAGACGATTTCAACTTCACCCAAAAGATGCCAAAGGCCGGCGTGGCGCACGGAATTTTTTGCTAATGATTCGAAATAACCAGTACAAAAGGTGTGTAAGACTGCAATAGCAAATATGATGCTTGCACCTAGCTCGATAGAGGTAAAGTTCATAGCACAATAGTAGCAGGTGATTGATTTCTTGGCCTCATTGTCACTATAGGAGATTTTGGTGAAATTAAAGATTGGTTATCAGCAGCTCATTGATGAAGCAATGGCTCAAGTAGAAACGGTTCCTCTGGAACAAGCGCAGAAATTATTGTCAGATTCCAATGTAGTTTTTGTCGATATTCGTGATGTAAGGGAGTTGGAGCGCGAGGGCATGATTCCCAATGCTCTGCATGCGCCTCGTGGCATGTTGGAATTTTGGGTCGATCCTGAAAGTCCTTATTTCAAACCTATTTTTGGCGAAGGAAAGCGTTTGATTTTGTATTGCGCCTCAGCTTGGCGCTCTGCTTTAGCTACGCAGACATTACACAGAATGGGAGTGCCCCAAGTTTGTCATTTAGAAGGTGGGTTTAGTGCTTGGAAAAAAGCCGGATTACCAACCGAAGAAAAAGCAAGTAAGCCACATCCAAATAAAAACCCTGCTGGTAATTAATTACGAGCAGGGTTAATGATGGCTGGTAATGCTAGCCAAAAGTATTTTTAGTTTGGAGCGTTAGCAGGCTTACCGGTCTTGCCAGCGTTATAGCCAGCATTGTATTCAGAACCTTGCTCTTTTTTGTAGGCGTCATAAATATAGCCAGATGCAGCACCAACTGCAGCGCCACCAACTGCACCCCAAATAGGATTGCCGTGGAAGATGGCTGTGCCGATAGCACCTGCTGTTGCGCCAATTGCGCCGCCAGATAAAGTACGTTGTTCAGTGTTACTCATGTTGGAGCAACCAGCGATAGCTAAAGTAGCTGCAGTAATCGCAATAATTTTTTTCATATGAAGTAATCCTTTGAAATGAATATGTGTGAGCTATTGATGCAACTTATTTTTTGCCGCAAGGGAAGCGCATTGCTAAGAAACCTAATGCAGTACCTGCAGCAGGTTTATCAGCAGTTTGTGGATTTTCTCCAGCCCACTTCACAAAATCAGCAATGACATCATCGCGTTTTGGACCAGGTTGCTTGACGCAAATAAAAGGTTTAGCGCGTTGTGGATGACGAGTTGCTAAATAAGTGTCATAAATAGCGCTGGTGTAGCCAACACAAAAGCTGCGAGATTCAGGGCTTGCAGGTAATTTGCAAGTATTCACCAATTCTTGAGTGCTTAATACTTGAACCTTTTCTTGGGCTTGTGCCACGCCAGATAGTGCGCCAAGTGCGGCTAAAACAACGAGGGTTTTTTTCATGGTTTTTCCTTAGGGTGTATTTAAAACAATCATAAACCATCATTAGGGGCCTATATGTGCACTATCTTAGTGCAAATTGCCCTTTTATGGGTTTTCCTGTTCCCCATAATGATGCAAAAAAAGATGGGGAAAATTGCATGGAAATCTTGAAAACAGGTAGTGATGCATTATTTATTTTGCTGGGTGCCATCATGGTTCTTGCCATGCATGCTGGCTTTGCATTCTTGGAACTCGGTACGGTGCGCAAGAAAAACCAAGTGAATGCTTTAGTAAAAATCTTGGTTGATTTTGCAGTGTCGACTATCGCTTACTTCTTTATTGGTTACAGCATTGCTTATGGCGTGAATTTTTTCTCAGGCGCAGAAATATTGGCTGAGAAAAATGGGTATGAGTTAGTGAAGTTTTTCTTCTTGCTGACTTTTGCTGCTGCTATCCCTGCGATTATTTCTGGTGGTATTGCAGAGCGAGCCAAATTTAATCCGCAATTAATTGCTACTTTTGTATTAGTCGGCTTTGTTTATCCATTTTTTGAAGGCATTGCTTGGAATCAGCACTACGGTATACAGGCTTGGATCAAAGGTCTAACAGGCGAAGAGTTTCATGACTTTGCCGGCTCTGTAGTTGTGCATGCGGTTGGCGGATGGATTGCCTTGCCGGCCATCATCCTATTGGGTGCCCGTCGTGGTCGCTATACCAAGGAGGGTCAAATCTCTGCACATCCTCCTTCTAGCATTCCTTTTTTAGCGTTGGGCGCCTGGATTTTGGCGGTGGGTTGGTTTGGTTTTAACGTAATGAGCGCGCAAACCATAGACAAGATTAGTGGCTTAGTGGCATTGAACTCATTAATGGCAATGGTTGGTGGTACGTTAGCAGCTTGGGTCGTGGGACGTAACGACCCTGGGTTTGCTTACAACGGACCTCTGGCAGGTTTGGTAGCCGTGTGTGCAGGTTCAGATTTGATGCATCCAGTTGGCGCTTTATTTGTGGGTTTAGTTGCTGGGGGATTGTTTGTATATATGTTTACCTTGGTACAAAACCGTTGGAAGATTGATGACGTGCTAGGTGTTTGGCCATTGCATGGTCTTTGCGGTCTATGGGGTGGATTGGCTGCCGGCATTTTTGGAACTAAAGCGTTAGGCGGAATTGGTGGCGTCACTTTTACAGGTCAGTTGATCGGTAGCGCGCTTGGTGTGGGAATCGCATTGCTCGGCGGTATCGTGGTGTATGGCGCTCTGAAAGCACTTCTCGGAATTCGGATGTCTCAAGAAGAGGAATTTGAAGGTGCCGATTTAAGTGTGCATCGCATTTCCTCTACGCCTGATCGCGAACCAAACTGGTAATTTTCAAGCTTTTCACAATATCCAATCTGTCATAAATAGCCTGATTCATACCTATAATGAGTCATGGCTATTTTTGAACTTGACGGAATCTCCCCGCAACTTGCACAAGGCGCTTGGGTTGCCCAAAGCGCTGAAGTCATTGGCAAAGTAGAACTTCACAAAGACGCGAATGTTTGGCCTAAGGTAGTCATTCGTGGCGATAACGATCTCATACAGATTGGTGAAGGTAGCAATGTGCAAGATGCATCAGTGCTGCATACCGATCCTGGTTTTCCGTTAACCATTGGAAAAAATGTCACTGTTGGACATCAGGTGATGTTGCATGGTTGCAGTATTGGTGATGGCAGTCTAATTGGTATTGGTGCTGTCATTTTGAATGGCGCTAAGATCGGCAAGCATTGTTTAGTCGGGGCAGGCGCACTCGTCACTGAGGGTAAGGAATTTCCAGACGGATCCATGATTATTGGCTCACCAGCAAAAGCAGTTAAAGCGCTGACACCAGAGCAAATGACTGGTATCGGTGAGATTGCCGGCCGCTACGTCAAGAACGCGCAACGTTATAGCAAAACATTAAAGAAAATTGATTAACTAAAATCCAATCATTATTGCTGGGTATCGCTAGGGTTTTGTCCCTCAGCATCAATTTGCTTTTCCCAAGAGGCATTGATAAATGCAGGCAGCAACATACATTCTTTATAAATTCTCATTAATGTGGGATAGGGTGTCATATCCATATGAGAACTCAGCGCATTAAATAGTTGAGGCACTAAGCAGATATCAATTAAGCCCGGTTGCTCCCCACAAGCAAATCTTCCAACCCGTTTGTCGCTACTTAAGCGTTTTTCTAAAGTGCTTAAGCCTTCCGCAATCCAGTGTTGATACCAACGGTCCTTGGCTTCAAAAGAAACCCCCAGTTGTTTGACTAAATAGCGTAAGACTCTGAGGTTATCTAATGGGTGGATATCGCTCGCAATATCTAGCGAGAGCGCTCTGACCCAGGCGCGATCTTCTGGAGATGTTGGCAATAAAGCGGGCTCAGGTTGAATCTCTTCAAGATATTCAATGATGGCAAGTGATTGATGCAAGCTACTTTTGCCATCTTCATAGAGTGGCACGAGACGATTCGGATTTTTGTTGCTGTAGCTTTCTGAAAGTTGGTCTCCACCGTTTTTACTCAGATGTACCGGGACGACCTCATAGTCAATGTCCTTGAGGTTTAGTGCAATACGCACCCGAAAGGCTGCTGAGCTACGCCAGAAGCTATAGAGTTTCGGTTTCATATTGAAGTATTTTGATCAACCATAGGACACAGTATATTCATGCGTCTCCGTTTTGGTTTATCTATAGCCAAAGTGATTTAGACTCTTTTGTATGGAACAGATTCAATTTTGGATTGGCGTTATTGCAACTATGGCGTTTGCGGTAACCGGTGTATTAGCGATCGCTGATCGCGGGGTGGATCTTTTCGGTGTTCTTGTTCTGGGCCTTATCACAGCGATTGGCGGAGGAACAATCCGCGACATTATTTTGGAAGCCCCCGTTTTTTGGTCAGAGAACCAAATCTATGTTTGGCTGGCGTTAGGGGCAAGCGTGCTCACTTTCTTTGCTGAATCTTTTTTTACTCAACCCCAAATTTATCGTTGGATGTTGTATATCGACGGCTTCGGTGCCGCACTCTTTGCCATACAAGGCGCTGATAAAGCATGGTCTATGGGATTTGGTTTGCCAGTAGCACCAGTCATTTTGGGCGTTATTACGGCAATTGGTGGCGGCTTAATTCGGGATGTATTGGCAGGTCGAAAAACGCTGATCATGTCGCATGAGTTGTATGCGATTCCAGTGACGTTTGGGTGTTGTGCTTATATATTGATTTTGAACTTCATTCCTCAATATGCGCTTGAGGGTTCAGTGTTGTGCATGTTAGGTATTTTTGGTTTACGCGCGGCAGCGATTCATTGGGATCTTCGTGTTCCCAAAATGTTTATTACTAGAACGCGCTAACAGCGCCATCACTGCGGGGATCCCAGCCACCACGCAAGGTTCCTGATGGCTCACGAATAATGCAACCCGCATGACCAACGGTTTCATCAAATGACTCCAGCATTTCAATCTCATGCCCCATGGCGTGTAACTCTTTTGCCACCCATGGGCTAAAACGGGTTTCTAGTTTCAAACTGTCACTAGTTTGCCCCCAAGTGCGGCCAAGCAACCAGCGTGGACGACTAATAGCCTCTTGTGGATCTAAGCCATAAACCGCTGAACGTGTAAACACGGCACATTGCGTTTGTGGTTGGCCGTCTCCGCCCATAGTTCCATACACCATCGAGCGGCCATCTTTAAATAGCGCTAGTGCTGGATTAAGCGTGTGAAAAGGTTTGCGATAGGGTTCAAGATGATTTAGCGTCTTCGGATCTAATGAGAAGCTGCAACCCCGGTTTTGCCAATTTACTCCTGACTTTGGCAACACAATCCCAGAGCCAAACTCGTGATAGATGCTTTGAATGAATGACACGCAATTGCCATCACCATCAATAACGCCCATCCAGATTGTGTCTGCCGGTCCTTTGCCTTGACCCCAAGGCAGTGCTTTATTAGGGTCGATATTTTTTGCCAGCTTTTTTAGAAACGCTGGCGATAAAAATGATTGAGCATTTTTACTCATATAAGTGGGATCAGTAACAAATTGATCGCGAATCCGAAAAGCTTGTTTGGTTGCTTCCACACAGTGATGAACGTATTCTGTACTGTCTACCTTAAAACGTTTTAGATTGAGTTGATCAAGGATGCCCAGGATCATGAGAGATACCACGCCTTGTGTGGGTGGCACCATGTTGTAGATTTTTCCTTGGCTGTGTTTGAGCTCTAATGGATCAATTAACTTGGCATGATGACGATGCAAATCACTTAGTCGTAGTGGGCTGCCCATGTCAGTCAGTTCTTTAGCAAGCAATTGCGCTAGCTCGCCGCGATAGAAATCATCAGTTCCTTTAAGCGCAATTTGTCGTAATGTTTTTGCCAGGCGCGCTTGTTTAAAGATGCTGCCAACAGCAGGCGCTTGGCCATTGACTAAAAATGTTTTAGCAAACCCTGGTATAGGGCTGAGCTCAAGGTGTTTTTTTGCGGTCAGACTAGATTGACTGTAAGTGACGGGTACACCCGCCTCGGCATAATGAATGGCATCAGCTAATAAGCGAGAGAGAGGAATCTTGCCCCCCAGTCCTTGCTCGGACAGTTTGTGAGCAGCACCCCAGCCTGAGATCGTGCCCGCCACTGTATTTGCTGCTACCGCACCACGAAAGGGAATGGCTTGAGTAATGCCATGTTCCGCATACCATTGTTTAGTGGCCAACCCGGCTGCTGCACCACAAGCGTCGATTCCGCCCATTGCTTTGCCAGGAGCGTGAATCACCCAGAAGGAGTCACCACCAATGGAATTCATGTGTGGGTAAACCACAGCGATCGTTGCAGCAGCAGCCACCATTGCTTCTATTGCATTTCCACCTTCTCGAAGTACTGCTAAGGCGGATTCAGAAGCAAGGGAGTGTGGTGCGACTGCCATCCCTCTAATTCCCCATTTCGATTGCATGGTTATTTTGTTTCCCGTCTGCATTTGTGATGAGCAATATTAGACATCACGGTTACATATGTTGCTAAATAACCTCTCAATTGCCTGTTTTTCGGGAAAACCCCAAGCAGATTTGATGGGGAATTACCCTAAGCAGTGGATTTCTTTGGATTTTTTCCAAGCATAATCGGTTCGTTGTTTTTTACTTCAATAAAAATAGTTAGGAGCTACTGATGTCTACAGCACACAAAGCAGCCCCAATGACCGCCGAAGAGCGCAAGGTTATTTTTGCTTCTTCATTAGGTACGGTCTTTGAGTGGTATGACTTTTATCTTTACGGTTCTTTGGCTGCCGTTATCGCCAAGCAATTCTTCTCAGGCTTAGATGCAGGTTCTGCCTTCATTTTTGCTTTGTTAGCGTTTGCTGCTGGTTTCATCGTGCGTCCATTTGGCGCATTGGTGTTTGGCCGCTTGGGCGATTTGATCGGACGTAAATATACCTTCTTGGTTACGATTCTCTTGATGGGTGGTGCAACCTTCATCGTAGGTATCCTGCCTAACTATGCAACTATCGGTGTTGCTGCTCCTGTCATCTTGATCGCATTGCGTATGCTTCAAGGTTTGGCATTGGGCGGTGAGTACGGTGGTGCGGCGACTTACGTTGCAGAACATGCTCCAAATGGTCGTCGTGGTGCATACACAGCATGGATTCAAACAACTGCTACTCTCGGTTTGTTCCTCTCCTTGCTCGTGATTTTGTTCACTCGTGAATTTACTGGTCCAGCATTTGATGTTTGGGGCTGGCGTATTCCTTTCATCGTTTCTATCGCATTGTTGGCGATCTCTGTCTGGATTCGTTTATCCATGAATGAGTCACCAGCTTTCAAGAAGATGAAAGAAGAAGGCAAATTGTCCAAAGCTCCTTTGTCCGAGTCTTTCGGCCAATGGAAGAACTTGAAAATTGTTATCTTGGCATTGTTTGGCTTGGTTGCAGGTCAAGCGGTGGTTTGGTACACAGGTCAGTTCTATGCATTGTTCTATCTCACACAAGTATTGAAAGTAGATCCGAAGACTGCTAACTTGTTGATCGCTGCTTCTTTGGTCATCGGTACACCTTTCTTCGTGGTATTTGGTAGCCTGTCTGACAAGATCGGTCGTAAAGTGATCATCATGGGTGGTTTGTTATTGGCTGTTATTACTTACATCCCTAACACTCCAGTGTCAGTATTTAATGCTTTGACTCACTTTGCTAACCCAGCGTTAGAAAAAGCAATGGCAACTGCGCCTGCAACAATTACTGTTGACCCAGCGCAGTGTACTTTCCAGTTCAACC